>VTLG01002343.1_pt1 | contig 37044 bp, 30 predicted proteins | sample 4694571 | NCBI WGS metagenome assembly VTLG01 (sample SAMN12604809, study PRJNA352737) | marine metagenome | biome: ENVO:00000447; feature: ENVO:00000209|ENVO:00000569|ENVO:01000036; material: ENVO:00002151; isolation source: viral sequences binned using virsorter ...
CTGAATCGACCATATCTTTAAGAGTTTTCCCACCAACATTATTGTAATCTGTGCCATCTAATTTTTTGTCTTTTGTTATATAAAAAGAAAATCCTGCAAAAACTACTGAAAAAGCTCCAACAAACATTCCAAATAAAAATTCCATTATAAAACCACCAGACTTCCTTGTACGTCTACTGTTCCTTGTATATCTAAAGGACCAGCAGCTACAGTTCCTTCTGTTGCAGCAATAGTAAATGTTTCTGATGCGTGCATTGCTAGATTATGTGTAAAGAAACCACCTCTAGCTGACATTGATACATTATTATCAACTTTTAATCTTTCTTGACTAGCTGTAGTCATAACTATTTCATCAGCGTCAGAGTTTTCTACTTCAATCTTTGTATCGTTATCTGCATCAGTTACTGAGTCAGAACTAATGCCACCCAAAGATGCTTGAACGAAAGCAGTTGTAGCAACAGCAGTTGAGTTGTCGCCTGTAGTTTGTGTCTTAGCTTTTAATGTTGCATCTGTAATTTTTACAGACATATCTGTTTCTGGTCCATAACTAACTTGAGTTATAGGGTCAGAAGTTCCATCAGCTTCAGTAAAAGCTAAACTACTGCTCGTTATTGGCAAGTTATCAGCAGTACCATCTGCGTGATTAAATGCTACCTCACCACTTGATATTGGTAATGGTTGAGAAGTTCCATCTGCTTTATCAAATAATATTGCACCGTCAGTAGATAATGTACCAACTGCAAAAGAATCAGATGACTCATCCCAAATAAATGCTGCATCTGCACCAGTGTTACCTCTTTCTATAACAATACCTGCATCTACACCAAGAGAAGTTCCATCTGCATTAAGTTCAATTAATGTATCAGTAATTTTCATTTCGTTAGCTTGTGTAGATGTTCCAGTAACAGTTAAGTTACTTATTGTTACACCAGAGCTAGTTGCTGTTAATACATCTGTACCACCAGCTTTGATATGAACTGTGTCATTATCAGTACTTCTTTCTACTTCTAATTTTGTATCGCCATCATTATCAGCAAAAGAAGTTAAAGTTTGAGAAGTACCAGTTAAATCTATATTGTCTGTTGAACCATCAAAACCAGTAAATGGTATTGCACCTATTGTGCTTATACTTGAAAGATTTATTGGGTCTGCTGTTCCACCTGCCAATGTTACTGGCATACTTCCAGCTGAACCACCTGAAGATGTAAATGTAATACTATCTGCACTAGCATCTGTTGTAAGTGTCATTCCTGTGCCAGCTACAAGAGTCAGTGTATCTGTGGTAGCATCAGCTACAACATTTGATTGTCCAGAAACTGCTAACGTGGAGAAAGCATTTGATGCACCACCAGTTGCTGCAATTGTAAGAGTTCCTGCTGCATCATCATAAGTTTTTGTAATGTTTGCACCAGCAACTATTACATTAGCTGCAAAATCTTCTACTTGTTCTTGAGTAAGCTGTGTATTTGTATCTGTGGAAACAAAATTAATTTTTCCATTTGTATCATCATAAGTTACATTGATATTTGTTTCTGTACCACCATCAACCATAGCTCCAACTATGTCTTGTACAGCTTCAGTGTTAAGAGCTATTGTTACTTCATCTGTGCCGCCTACAGAAGTGTCTATTCCAGAACCACCAGTAAGTGTTAATGTATTTGCATCTGCTACAACTTGATTTGAACCAGAATCACCAGCTATTGTAAAGCTTGACATAGTACCTGCACCAGAAGCAGAGTTTAGGTCTGATACCGCTATTTTCTTTAGAGAAGTTGTTGAATTATCATATATAAGTACAAAGTCATTTGTTGTATCTACACTTCCAGAATAAGTGCCTTGACCAGTAATAACTGTTGAATCAACTGCTACTGTAACAGTATCTGTAGCTCCAGCAGTAGTAGTGACACCTGAACCACCTGCAATTTCTAATGTATTTCCATCTGATATTGTTTGGTCTGAACCAGCGTCAGCTGATAATGTAAAATTGTTAAATGCACCAGCATTTGAAAGAAGATTACCAACAGTCATCTTCCTTAGTGCTGAAGCACTATCATCATAAATAATTACTAAGTCTGCATTGTTTTGCGAGGTCTCAGCTGTTAGACCAGTAACTGCAGTAGCATCAATACCAGCTGCAGTTGTAGCATTACTTGCAGTACCTGTTAAGTTACCTTCAACATTTGCTAATAATGTTCCAGTAGATATTGTTAAGTTTCCTGTACTTGCACCTGTAAAGCTACCAGTACCAACAATAAATTTATCAGCACTTTCATCAAAACCTATAAATGCATTGTCAGCAGAACCTCTTTCAATTACTATACCTGCATCATTACTTGGAGAACCAGAAGTGCCATTACCAAGTTCTATTAATAAATCTGTGACAGTTGTATTAGTTGTGTCTATTGTTGTAGTAGTTCCGTTTACATCTAAGTTACCTGTAATTGTTACATTACCTGTTGCTGCAATATCTGCGAATGTTACGTTAGATGTTGTAGCTACTGCTTGTCCAATACTGAACTCACCAGAGCCAGACATTGTTACACCAGTACCACCTGATAAATATGATTGAACATCTGAGTCAGCATACTGAGTAATAGAAGAAGCTATTACACCAGAACCAGATAATGTGATACCTGTTCCTGCTGATAAGTAAGACTGTACATCTGCATCACCATAAGAAGAACCAAATACTGTAATCGTTCCACCCATACCAGAGTGAGATGAACAATAGTAATAAAGAATATCTGGAGTAGCAGCATTGACTGTATACTCCACATACGCTCCTGAACTACCTTGTGAACCATTTGTTGTTTTACCAGTTGTATATTCTGAACCAGAGTTGTGTGAACCATCGCTTGTTGTTGAAAGTTTAAATGGATGTGAGCCTACTGAGCTATCAGATAAATCAAATCTATAAACAATTCCTGGGTTAAATGATATTGTTGCTTGTGATTCTCCATCTATAACAAATTTACCACCAGATACAGTTACAGCATATTCAACTATTGCAGTATTATTTTCAAAGTTTATTGTTTTATTTGTAAGAGTATCTGTAGAACTTTCAGTAACTACTGTTGAGTCTATTGCAAAAGTTACTGTGTTACCAGAACCAGAAGTATCAATACCTGTTCCACCAGTAAATGTAAGTGTTTCACTATCTAAATCAATTGCTAAAGCTCCACCGCTATCTGCTTGGAAATCTAAATCTTCTGCTGTAATTTGTGAATCTACATAAGCTTTTACTGATTGCTGCGTTGGTACTTTTACATCTGAGTCTGATGACATATTGTCTTCATCAACTAAGAAATCTATGTTTCCTATTTGGACTGCATTTGCCTGTATTGTTGAAGTTCCAGTCACATTTCCAGTGCCATCAAAAGAAGCAGATGTCCAAACAACATCTCCTGTCATTCCAATTGTTCTACCTGTTGCTAATTGTGTGGCTGTAGCAGCGTTACCAGTTGTAGAACCAGATGTACCAGAAACATTACCAGTAACATCTCCAGTTACATTACCTTCTAAATTAGCTAATAGAGTTCCTGTTGCAATTGTTAAGTTGCCTGTGCTTGCTCCTGTAAATGTACCAGTACCTATTTTAAATTTATCTTCGCTCTCGTCATATCCTATAAAGGCATTGTCAGAACTTCCTCTTTCTATAACTAAACCTGCATCATTAGCTGGTGAACCTGAAGTACCATTAGCAAGTTCTATTAATGAGTCGCTTACAACCGTATTAGTTGTATCAATTGTTGTTGTGGTTCCATTTACTGTTAAATCACCAGTAATTGTTGCATTACCAGCAACTTCTAATCCTGTACCATTTAATAATTGAAAGTTTGTAGTTTTTAATCTTGCAGCTATATTGCTTGAACCATTTTTGATAGTAGCAAATTCAATTAGACCATCTTCTGTACCAGCAGAAGCATCATCAATCTTACCTGTTATCTTTGCATATACAGTAGATGCTCCACCATCATCATCACCTTTAAATTTAATTTGACCTAAATAATCTGCATCAGCAGGTGAAGCACTATCTCTGACTAAGTTTATGATAGGTCCAGCAGCTGAAGTATCACTTGTAGAAGTAATGGTAATATCACCAGATGTGTCGATATTACCTGTACCTGTAATATTGCTTGAATTTATATCTAAGTTTCCACCAAGCTGTGGAGTTGTATCTTCTACAACATTATTTATAGATACTGCTTGAGCATCGCTATCTGTATATTGAGTTATTGTTGAGGATATTGCACCAGTACCACTGTTATAACTAATACCTGTACCAGCACTTAAACTACTTAAAGTTATAAATGCAGAGTTTGTATTTGAATAATTAGCTAAGTCATTGTCAACTACAAAATCTATATTTCCATCAGTATCATCATAAGATACAGATATTAAAGTCTCTGTTCCATCTAACATTCCTCCAACAAAGTCTTCTACTTGTTCTTGTGTTAAAGTTGCTGTTATAAAACCAGAATTACTGTTATCGTAATTTGCTAAATCGTTATCTACAACTAAATTTATTTTTGCATTTGTATCATCATATGTCGCCGTAATAAGTGTTTCTGTATTACCAGTAAGCATTCCTCCTACTGCATCTTGTGCTCGTTCATCTGTGAAGAAAAGATTGGTACTACCTTCAGTTAAATTATCAGTATCAAATTCTGAAAAATCAATAGAAAGAGATAATGTATTTGAAGCATCATCATAAGTAGTTGTAATTCCTGTGCCACCACTAAATAGTCCTTGTACATTATCTTGTAGGCTTTCTACTATCTCTGATAAATCAACACTAAGAGTTAAAGCATTACCTGAATCATCATAAGATATATCTATACCAGATGTTGTTGCATCAGTAAGTAAAGCATTTACTCTGTCATCTATTCTTTCGTTTGTAACGAATAAATTTGTAGAACCTTCTACTATATTATCTGAGTCGAACTCACTAAAATCTATAGATAATGTTAAAGCATTACTTGCATCGTCATAAGCAGAAGTAACACCTGTACCTCCGACAAATAATCCTTGAACGTTATCTTGTAAAGCCTCTACAACTTCAGATAAGTCTGAACTTATTGTTAACTGACCGTTAGCATCATCATAGCTAATATCTATTCCAGAAGTATTGGAATCAATAAGTAGAGCTGCTACTTGGTCATCTATTCTTTCATTTAGGTCAGCAGTGACTTCTGATAAATCTGCTGTAAGTGTTAATGTTCCTGCTGCGTCATCATAAGCTGTATCTACACCAGCACCACCAATGATAAGGGCATTAACTCTATCATCAACTTTTTCATCTGTATAGTAAAAATTAGAAGAGCCTTCTGTTAAATCATCAGTAGTTAATCCTGATAAGCTAGAAACTGTACCAGTAACATTACCTTCTAAGTTTGCAACTATTGTTCCAGCAGTACCACTAAATACTTCAGCAGCATTTGTTGCATCAGGTATAAAAACAAATTTACCTGTACTATCATCAAATCCAAAGAAACCTAACTTTGCAGTAGTACCATTGTGATATCTAAATTCAATACCTCTATCTTTATTATCATCTGAGGCTGGTGCAGTATCTCCACCTAAAGTAAATATTGGGTCATCTACTGTTACTGTTGTTGAATTTACTGTAGTAGTTGTACCATCTACTTGAAGGTTACCTCCTACTACTAAGTTTCCTGAAGTTTGTAAACCTGCAAATGTAGGAGCATCACTTGTTCCTAGTCCTAATCCTTCTAATAAGGCAGATAGAGATGCATAAGAACCACCTGTACCACCATCGTCTAAACCAACGTACTCTGAAGATTGAAGCTCGGCAAAACCAGTGGGGTTACCACTACCATCAAAATTAACTCTTACTGGTGTTTTTTCTGCCATTATTCAGCTACTTCCATATCTACTATTTGATTGCTTCCAGAGGAATTTACTACTGTTAATTGTAGTGTACTGTTATCGGATTTTGCTGGCATTAAAACATCAGACGTACTACCTGTACTTAATAGTAAAGGAATACTTCTAGTGCTGACTCCAACAAATCCTCCACCCCCAGATACTACATCACTTGTTGCAACATTAAAGAATTTATTTCTTAAGGGTACCCCTTGTGTAACGCCTGATGCATTCACTACTGGTACTTTACTAGCCATTGAGAAAGTTTTGGGTATATTATTAGTTACTTTTACTTCGTTAGTAGAAGTATCTGTAGAGATAGTAACCTTATCTCTTTCAGTATCATATCTTGTATCAACTGCCGTATTATTCTCTGAATTAAATTTTAAAGCAGCAGAAGTCCCATCAGCATTTAAAGTACTCTGATTTGTTGATTGTACTTGTGTAAAAGCATTTTGATTCAATTCACCATCAGTACTTGCATTTATTGTTATAGAATCATTTATAGCATCAACACTAAATGAAACATTTGTACCTGGAGTAAGAGTAAGAGTGTCTGTATTATTGTCTGCTTGTATTGTTGTACCACCAGCATTAATAGTTCTAAATGCTTCACTACCAGCAGAAGTATTAGTATTTGTAATTGTTATTGTATCTGTAGAAGCATCAGTAGAAATACTTATACCTGTTCCTGCAGATATATTAAGAGTATCACCTGCTTGGTCAGCTACTACATTCGATTGACCACTAACTGCTAGTGTTTTAAATCCACTTTCCTGTGTGACTGGTGATGACCATGATATATTACCAAAGCCATCTGTTGTAAGCATTTGTCCAGAAGCACCAGAGTTACCATTAATAAGTAACTTAGATGAAAGTATATCTAATGCACCATCAGTTGTTATTTGTAATCTTTCTGTATTATCTACACCGAATATTAATTTTTTACTAGCACTTGTATTTAATACTAATGTCCCATCAGAAACAATAGATTGACCATCTAAAGATAAAGTATGTTCTGAATCTATTAAGGCAAGAACTGCATTACTTATTGCGTAACCGTAGGAACCATCAAGAATATGTTCGGCGAGAGCATCGCCTGACATTTGGCTAGAAGAGGTATGTGTTTGTGTGACAGCCATTAACCTACACCAGGTATCTCGCTGTCAAAACTCCCTCCTAACTGACCATAGATATATATCATTCTATTCATTTCTTCTTTTACTTCCATTACTGCGTTGTACCAATTAGAATAATCTTGATGGTTTTCATCTAACCTATCAATCATTAATCCAAAATGTTCTCTTTCTAAATCTTCAATTCTTCTTAGAACATAAGCCATTTTGTAATCATGACTAATGAACCTATACTCCATTTTAAATTCATCATTTTTTTTCTTGTTTTCTTCAGACATTATCCCTCCAATTCAGCTAGCTTTGCTTTTAATGTAGCAAGTTCAGAAGTAACAACTTCTGTATCAGCAATTATTCCAGCATCTTCTTGGTCAGCTAATTCAAGCTCAAATAATCTTTCTTCTTTTATTTCTATCTGTTTAATTAAATAAGTAATTTTTTTATCATCAGATAGGTATTCGTAGTTATATGACATTAGTCCTCCAACAATTAAATACTACCATTACAATCACGAATTTATGTTTTTATTACGAGAGACTATATCTCTGTAAGCATTTTTAAATTTAGTAGAAAGTGCAGTCTTTTCTGTTTCATCATTTTTAAAATCCTCTGTATTCATTTGTGATACATCTAAGTTCCACTCATCTCTTTTGAAAGGTATAACTTGAATAAATGGAGTGCCCCTTTCTATTACAGCATCTTTTGTTGTATGCCATATACTAGGAAAATTTACATGATGATAACTATCTGTTTCTACTATCCCCGGCAATACAGTAAATCTTTTTTCAAATTGATAAGTTGGTGTCATAAACATAACTGAATAACCTGGTGGTGTATATATTCTCCAAGGATTTATAAATTTTACACCTTCTGGAAAATCAGTTTTTCTAAGATTCCAACCTGTAATTTGTTCTTTACCATGAAATTGTATGCCATATTTAAAATTTTTATTATCAAATTCTAATGTTTCCATATCTCTTTGTACTAAAGTATCTGCCCACATTGGAATGATGAATCCTTCAGTAATTAAATCAACAATTGCAGGACATCTTTTGACAGTACCACTAGTGTGTTTTTTTGCTATTTCACCTTTTCTATCGAAATATCTAGCTTTTGTTTTTTCGTAGTTACCAGGCATTTCGATATAATCAGACATATTTTTGAACCACTTTGGTAAAAAATATTTTGCTGGTTTAACTGGTGCTATTTGTTCTAAACCTTTTACATCTGTTTTAAATTGTATTGATTGTTTGCCTCCTAAAGAATATTTCATAACTCAGGATATGTACCGCCGATACTTTCATACTCATCTCTAAGAGCTTCAATATTTATAGCCAAAATATCTAGCTTTTGAGCAGTAGCACCTTCTTGAGAAAGTCTATAATAATTTTCTTCCATTGAAACAAGTTCTGATTTCAAGCGTGCTATCTTTTCATCATTTGTTTCTTCTTCAGGAACAATAAATTTATATTCATCAAGTGCCATTAAACACCTCCTAATTCATCTACTTGAGCTTCTAATACTTTTATCTTAGCTGATAATTGCTGTATTGATTTGACTAATACAGGAACTAATTGTTGCATATCAACATGACCCAACTCATCATCTTTGTAATCTCTCTGTTCTTTATCAGTGTAGTTCTTTTTATAAACAGCACCTAAAGAATTATTACTACCTGTAAAGTCATAAACAGCTTTTTGTAAATCTTGTGCAATAAAACCTTGTTGCACATTACTAAGTACTTCAGTTCTATTTTTCTTCCAGTCATTTTCTATATTTATATTTTTTATTGTTTCATCTAAATATTCTGTTTTCCATTTAAAATCGACTGGTTTCAAAGTTTCTACAAAATCAAGACCAAGTGATATTGGTTGTACATTTTCTTTTAATCTATAGTCTGAATGATGTTGAGCATTGTGAATAGCAATTTTTGTATCTACTTGTGAGTTTGTAGCAAATGAAGCATTGTGTTCATTGTTTCCGTGTGGGTCTTCAGCGACAGTAAAGTTATGAGTGTGGTGACCGACTTCGTTATTGTGATTAAATCCTGTTATATCTGCATTAAAATTATGGTTGTGATTATTAGGAGCCATAGTGTTTCCATGAGAGTGACTATTATTAGTTAATACATTTATATGAGTATGGTTATTATTTGTTAACACATTGTTGTTACCTAAGTTAGTAACATCATTAGCTGTATGACTATGATTGCTTGTAGATAAAACCGTACCAGAGTTAGGAAAACTTATATTACCATGTGAATGTCCTGAAGTTGCTTGCCAAGACATACCATTTGCATTACTTGTTAGTACAGAGCCAGAAGCACCTTTACCAATGTTTCCACCGAAGTCAATAGATGTACCAACAGTAGTTACGATATTTGTACCACCACTAATATTTAACGTTCCTTGTTCTAAGTTTGTTGTACCTGTACCAGCTATCTCACTTCTAAGAATTAAAACATCCCCACTGTTATAAGCATTAATTACAAACTCATCAGCATTAGCAAATATTCTACCAGTAGTAGAAGATGATTTTATAAAGTCAATAAATGTTTGCGAAGAACCAGAACCACTTAGCTGTACTCTATTACTACCACTAGATGTTCTTATTACCCCAGCACTATCAAAAGTTAAGTTTGCTTTTAATTCCGAATCATCATCCATAACAACTGGCGAAGTTAATAAGCTAGGTGTAATAGCAACTCCACTAACAAATACATCTGATGCTGCTACTGATGTAGCTGTTAAAGCACCAGCATTAGAAACTTTAAAAGGAGCACTACCAAATGTGCTAGCACCTAAAAATAAATTACCATCACTATCTACATGAAAGCTTGTTGAATCACTACCACCAATATCAATTGTTCCACCAGAAATATTAGAACCTGAAAGGTCACCAGTAAATGTACCACTTGCACCAGATATATTTCCTGAGAATGAACCGCCAGCAGCACTCAAATCTCCAGAGAATGTACCACTAGCTCCAGTAATATCTCCTCTGAAATTACCTGATTGAAATTCCGCTGTTCCGTCAGAATCTATTTTCCAACCAGCAGAACCTGTTGAATAGTTACTAGATTTAATAACAGCACTATCAGAGGTATTAGTACCAACAATTATTTCTTGACCTGCAATAGTACCAGCAGTTATTTTACCTGCAGTCAGTGTATCTATCTTTGCATCAGTAACAGCAAGATTATTTATTTTTGCAGTAGTGATTGCAGCATCAGATATATTTGCAGTTGCTACTAAATTACCGTTAGCTGATTGTTCATCTGATGGATTAGATTCATTACCTGCATTATCTACTGCTGTAAATCTAAAGAAATGTGTAGAACCATTAGGCATTTGTATTTCACCTACAACAGGTATTTGATGTTTTATAGATGCAGAACCTACATTTAATTCACCAACCTTATGTTGTTCTTTATCGTTTGATGATGAAAGAGAAAAGCCAGAAGTAGTAGATGCATAAACATTTAGGTGATGTGTATCTCTTTCTAAAGTAAAGTCAACAATAGAACCTATTGGATTACCTTCATCATCTTCTGCTCTACCTAAATTATGCACTATCTGAACTCTTAATGCACCAGCTGCTATTGTTGCTGCAGGACCTGGTTTAGATGGAGCATTGGTATCTAAGGCAGTAGTAACTGTACCTGTAGCTGGTTCAGATGTATTAGCATTAGTTAATATTGCAATAACTCTTACTTCGTAAGATGTGTTTAACTGTAAACCTTCAATTGTAAAATCATTAGTAGAGTTCCAATTGATAAAAGAAGATTGATAATCCCCAGTTGTATTTGTTGGCTTCCAATCTATTTGATACTGTAAACCATTTTGAACAGGCGAACCATTGTCATATGTAGGTTCTTCCCATTGAACAAATATAATTGCGTTATCTCTACCTAAGTCATCTTGTACTGTTGCAGATGTAAGTTTCAAATCTCCTTCAACTAAAGTATCAGGATGCCTTGGTTTCCTTACACCTGTCTGTCTAGTGCCAGATACTACTCCTGTAACAGCAGAGCTAAATCTTAAATCTTCTCCAATACGTTTCTGTAAATCACCAATATCTAATTGTGTGTTACCAGTTTCCCAAGATACATAGTCTGATAAATCTATGTACTCAACTCTATAAGGAGATGTAGATGCAACCTTTCTCAGGTATACACCATATCCATCTTTGACAGGCCATGTAATACCTGTAATTCTTATTTTTTCAGGATTAATTATTTGACCACGATATGCTACTTCAAATAAAGAATTTCTACCATCTTCAATTCTTTTAGCTTCTGTATCTTCAAATCTTATTTCAGGGTCATAAACATATATCATATCTCCAACACTGAAATCACCTTGTAGGTCATACTCTTCTAATGAAAGAGATAAAGTTTTCTTTACTTTCTTAAATTCATTTAGGTAAGCTAGTGCTCTTTCATTTCTTTGAATATTAGGTATATTGTTTTCTCCAACAAATTGTACTCTTTCTAAATCAGCACCAAACAAATCTCTATAAGGTGTATTGTTATCAAATGCTTCTGCATGGTCTGCTTGTTGTGAAGAACCTTCTGCTTGCGTTAATAATTCAACACCAGATACATAATCTTCTGCGTCAAACTGTGCTGTAATTTGTTCAGGAGTTAAACCAGATATCGCTGGGTCTTCTCCAGAAACATCTCTAACAATTATTGCAGGAGGTTCATTTGTTCCATGTCCACCGAATAAAACTTCTTTTTTACCAGCATCTAAAGTACCGGTAGTGTTTACTCTATATTCTGTACCTAACTGTTCAGATATAGTATTGATAGCTGAATAAACTGTTTCTACATAATGCTCACCGTTATATAGACCTGTTGTTGAAGTTGTTGAAAGTTCAGATGATGGAGCAGTAAAGTTAGCAGTATATAATGCAGTTCCCTTTGTTACTCTTAATCCATCAATATAACCTTTAAAATAATCGGAACCTTGTGAACGACCAATTGAAAATTTTAAAGTTCCATCTCTTGTATTTCTTGTAATAGGTTTCGGAGAAGTAAACTCTGAAACTTTTGTTCCATTTTTAAAAGTTCTAAATATATTACCCTTACGTGTTATAGCAAAATGATTCCATTGACCATAGTCAATCGTTCCCATAGATTTACCATCTGCAATATCCCAAATGGTTGTATCGGTACCGCTTGATATTGTACTTTGAGATAAGGATGAACGTATATAAACTTTAGATGTTCCTGCTCCATCTTCATTAAGACCTAATATAAATGCTGGTGTTTGTCCATCAGGATTAGCTGCAAAAACAGCTCCATGATTTGTAGCAGTCCTCGGTGCTCCTACTACATCTGCGCCATGATAAAACTTTTCATTTGGTTGCCAAAATTTAGAATAATACTTTTGATACAGTGGGTCATTTTCATAGAAGGTTGCACTACCTGGTTCTGTAGAATATATAGACCTGTTACCAGTGTAGTAATCTGGAACATCTGTAGATAAGTTTGCTATTAATGCAGAACTTGCTCCTGTATGAAAGTCTACAGACGGTGTAAAAAATACTTGTTGTTCATCTGATGCGACAGTTCTGCTTGTAGAATTTCTTGCTCCAATTGAACCATCCAAACCAAAATCTACATTCTTTTTATTTTCAAAATAGTCTACTGGTATTGCTGCACCTTGGTACCAATCAGGTTGTGTTATTGGATTAATAGTTGTTGGAAAAGTTCTTGAACCTGCTGTACCTACTAATTCATCTATATCATTATTTCTTCTATCTATTTGTGGTTGTACCCAAAAGTAAGTTCCATCTTTTCCAACTGATGCTAACCACATAAGTGCATATGCAGCATCATTATATGCTGTTAAATTAGCAGTAGTTGTTACTGAAGTACCATCTACTAATTTATATCTGTCTACAAAAAATGAATGTTCAAATCCAGCTTGTCCCTGATGAAAACAAATAGCAACCATCAGGTCATAATGTTGTTGTGCAAGTGTATTGTCATAAGGGAAAGCGTCTTTATGAGAATCAAATACAGACTTAACTTTTGTTTCTATTGCAGATAACTTATCTTGTAGTAATTGTTCAGCTAATGTTGCTGAAAATACTTTAGTAGAATTAGTAGAATCATTACCTGTATATTTTAATTTAATAGAAGCATTTGTTACTTGATTACCAGCTTCATTTTTAAAAAACCCACCAGTGCTATTTGTAGCATTTGCATCATTAAACTCAGCAGGAAATATATATGTCGTACCACCAATACTTATACCTGTACTGTAAATCTGATTAAATAAAGTATCTTTACCTGGTACTCCATCTAAAGTTGTTCCGTAACCAATAGTTAAAGTTCCTCTTATCTGTCCGTGATAATTTGGGTCATATGGAACTCGACCATAAAAGTCACTTATGTAATTTGTTGTAGCGCTTGATGGTTTAGGGTCGTTATCTAAATACTGTAAACCTGCAGCAGAAAATAAAGGATATCCATCGTCATAAACAAATGGTATATACTTCTCAGCTGTTTTTATCTTAGTTAAACCAGAGGAAGATAAAGATGCGTTAGCTAAATCAAACTGTGGCATATCACGGACTCAACCTATATTCCCACCATTCAATAGTGAAATCTCTATCATCTAAATTTAAATCATTATTGTAATTTATCTGTACATGGTCTGATGCTCCAGTTAATTCTAGTGAGGAGCCACCAAATTTATTCTGGTCAGTTGATATCTGTGCGTTATCAAAAAAAGTTAAAGTTTGTCCTATAGCAGAAGCGTCTGTAGTTGTTGTCGCTCCATCGCTTCCATTAAAATTTAGTAAAAGAGTTGTGTCTTCTTTTGATGGGTCAGTAATAGTTCCTGCTCTAATAGCTCTTTGTTTACCTTCGTCACCTTCTCTTAATATACCGAATGGTTTACCACTTGCATTGTCAAGAACAAAAGATAAAGTCTTTTCATTAAAAGTTCTTTTAGAAGAAAGACCCCCTTTCTCAGCTACAGGTAATCCTCTTGTTTCACTATCACCTAAGTAAGCAATTAAACCTGTACCTTCTACTTCTACTGTTTCATCTTCAATAGCTAACTCTGTAATAATACCTACATACTCTGCGCTTCCCAACATACTTGCATCGTCAAGCTCATCTTCAGAAACACGAGCAGGCATAATAACAATATGCTCCCATGGTTCAATTGAATTTACTATTGAGTTAGGTACTAAATCTATATTCAATGAAACATTAAATGTTCCAGGTGCCATAAGCTTTTCTGTTACGCTCATGCTTTCACCACCTTACAATATTCTGATACATTATCTAGATATTGGTCTCTTACGCTATCGCCAGTATCTGCGCTGTTAACACTTCCATTTGATTGATAGTATTCATAACCAATAAATGTTTTGAATTGAGTACCACCTGTTGTTGGATAAATCATACCTCTTACTAAATCCTCAGTGAATGCAGTTGGTGAACCTAATAGCCATTTGTTACCATCAGTATCTACAGCACCTGCTTTTATATAACCTGTATCTGTAGCTGCATCAACACTTGGGTCTTCACTTAAACTAAAGTTTAATCTAGATGTTTTTGGTGATTGATTAAATATTATAGAAGCATGATGTGCTCCTCTTCTTAAAGAAATGTCCATAGTTAATCTATCTTGCCCACTAGCTTGGTAGTTAGATGTACATCTTATAATTCCGAGCTCTGGTGTATTTCTAAGTATTTGTATTGTTTTCCATCCTCTGTATTCTGTTGCAAGTTGATTGCTTCCTGATGGAGTACCACGACTTACAGCCCATTCTTGTTCTGAACCATAACTAGTTGTATCCCACATTTGTGTAGTAATTCTTGATTGCGCAGTTGATGAACCTATTGTTATCTTTAATAATCCATTTTCAATTACAGCATTTGCAGATGTATTAGGTGAATTTAAACCATTCCTAATTTTAGAATCAGTTGTTATTCTTACTGCACCTTTATAAAAATCTTCAGGGTTAACATGATATTGAGCATTCTTTCCTCTTAAATTATTATCGCGTTTTATTCTCATTGTAATTGTGTCAGTACCAGTAGTAGTAGTTAAATCACCAGCAACCCTAGTACCATCTGTTGGGTCGCTCTCATGAAAATAATTAAAATGATTTCCAGGAGGAGAGTGAAATTGATTACTTGTAGAAGTTATTGAATGTGCATTATCAAGAAGTTTTCCTGTCATAACTGATTCTTTAACAACTTCTCCTACCTTTCCTAAGTATTCCATATCTATTGAATAGTTAAAACCACCCATAGAATATCTAGCAATATCTACTGAACTGTCAGTTACATAAACAAAACCATCAAATGAAGAATCACCATCATATCTAAAAGGAACATACATTCCTGATTGAGCTATAGAAACTAATTCATCTCTTATAAATTTAAGTGTTGCTAAATTTGTTTCAGCAATTTTCCCAGATATTCTTAAATCTCTTGAACCACCGCCACCAGAAAAATCTAAAGATGCTGGTGATGTTATATCTAATCTACCAATATGTACTTGGTGAGCCATTTAGTTTCTCCTCAAACCAGTTCCTGCAGAACCTTCTTTATCTAATTTTCTTAAAGCCTTACTAATTTGAACCGCTGCTTTTCTAGCTGATATAGGGTCAGAAGGAACACCAGTTACATTTACATTAAGATTATTAACTACTGTACCAGATTTACCTGTACCTAAAGGTTTTACCATAAATCCATTACCAGGAATAAATCTCACTTCTTCTGGACCATATTCACCAACTAAAGCTCTAGTCATAGGGTCTCCACGTCCACCATACTTATACTGTTTGATTCTTCCTCCCATACCGTAACCTGGAGCTTGACTCAAATAATATTCTGCTACTTTTCTAAAATGTTCTTGTATGTAATCAGGCAACATATAAAATCCTGAAGTAAGGTGTGCGAAAGGTTGATTAGGAACTGTTACAGATAAATCCTCGGGTTTACCAGCTCTTTGCCTTTCTAATTCACCCATAAAAGTATTAAACTCACCACTACCCATAAAAGCATTGTCATATCCTGGAACACCAAACATTGTTGCTAAGTACATAGACATATTGCTAAACATTCCATTTACGGCATTACCTATTTTGCTTGCTGCATCTGCAATAATTGGTGCATTAGTAACCATTGTGTTTGTTAATAAATCTGTCTGAGTAACAGTATTAGCAATACCTAAGCCTAAGCTAGAATATGTTTGGTCAAGTGCAGTTAATCTAGTAACTAGTCCACTATCATACGCTATAGCTTCTTCTAATTTAGCTGCTGAATCTAAATATGCTTGGTCTGCTTTTACAACTCCCTCTTTAGCTCTCGCTAAATTTTCCTCAGCAACTTTTAGATTTGTTGATGATAAAGCAAGTTCATCTCTTAATTTTATATCTTCTTCTCTAAGTGAAATTAATTGAGGGTCAGTATCTAATGCTTTTTCTCTTTCATTTGCTAAATCTTTTTCTGCTTGAGCTAATTCAAGTATAACTAATTTCTTTTCATCATCAGATAAATCTTCACCTTTCATTTTTGCTAAATCTTCTTCTGCTGCTTGAAGTTCTAAATTACTAATTACTCCTTTGTTTGCCATAGCTCTTAAGTCCTGAATGTTTTCTTCAGCTTTTTGGATAGCTAGTAATTCTCTAGCTGACTTATTACCACCAGCACTTTTAAGTTTCTCTTCTAAGGAAATCTTTTTTCTAAGTATATTTATTTCTTCATTAAGAGTTATGTTGCCTTTTGCACCTTCAATTTCTAATCTATTTAAATCTTTTTGATTTTTAATAATTCTATCTTGCAAGGAAGCCGCGTTTCTTCTTTCAGCATTAAGAGATTGTTCAGCTTGTATTCTTGCTTGAGCAGCAGAAGTAACACCTCTTTGTGCTTGTTTGTAATCTGTAAATATAGCAAAATCTTGTTGTGCTTGACTAACAGACTCCCTTACAGCTTCTACGAATTGCTTATTAAGATTTGATTGCCTGTCAGTAATACCTAATATAATTCCATCTATTAATGCATGACCAATTAGTTTTCTTGTGTTTTCAGAAGGAGAACCCATATCTTGGTCATCTAATACTCTTTGAACAGCATCTTCAACTGCACCAGAGAATACTTGTGATATCTCTTCTTTTTTATTTTCAATACCAACTACAACACCATCAGCAAAATCTTCACCTGCTTCCTCAACATCAGATTTGTTATCTTGTAACATTTTTGCAGCTGCTTCCGCTAGCTCTGGACCAACAACTTCTGATAATTGTTTTTCTAAGTCAGAAGCTAAAGCTGGATTAGCTAACAAGTCTTTCAAAACATTCATAGATGTTGGACCTAGCTCTGATAATTGCTTTGCTAGTAATGGTGTAGTTTGAGATAAATCACGAATAAGCTTTTCAAATAGTTGTGCAGTTTCAATATTTTCTTTGAAGTTTCTAGCAAATTTCTGAGCAGTCATTCTTGCAGCTTCAGGAAGTTTTTCTAAAGAATTTATTGCACTGTTCACTGAGTTCTGTAAATTATCATCAATAGTTTTAGCTATATCACCAAAAGCCATTTCGATGCCTTCTAATGTATCTTCAAAGTTTTCCATAGAATTAGATGAATCGTCTGTTTTACTTCTTATTGTGTCCATAACTAATTCGACAGACTTTGCATAATTTTCTTGTTTTGTAGCGTCAAGTGTTTGTGCTTCTGTAATTAATCCTTGTGTAACTAGTAGCTCTTGTTGTTGATTTAAAAACTTACCTTTAGCTTCTAATAATTTAGATGACTGAGATATTTCTTGACCTGATACTAGAGCTCCAATCTTTTGTCCTGTAGTAGCTTCTATAATTGCCTCATACATATCTAACGCATCATCAAGCTGTGCTATTTGAGAATCTCTTATATCTACGTCTAATAAACCTATTAATGTTTTTCTAGCACCAGATTGTAGTATTTCTAGGAACTGACCAGTCTCTTGAAGCTTTTGTAAATTCCTATCAAGAGCGGCATCTCCTGTACCACCAGATGTTATATCTGCAATCAATTCATCAATTGTTGGTAGACTACCGGATTGTATGTCTGTAACAACACCAGAAAGACCGCCGAATATTTTCTGTTCTAAATTTTCTTTATCAAGTCCTGCATTCTCTGCAAATTTTGCAATATCATCTTCTAAATTTTTACCGCCTTTTTGACCAAATAATAAAGTTTCTAAAAGTCCCCCAGCATCAGTTTCTACTCCTGCAACACCACGAGCTATAGCTTGTTCAGTTTGCTCTATCATATCGTCAATTGCGTCTGTTACTTCTTGAGGTGCACCCTCAGCTTCTTTAGTTGCTTTCAAATCAAATAATTTTTCTAATGTAATTTTATTTTGTTCAAGTTCCAACACACTTTCTGTAACAGAATCTAATCCTTGAGCAAATTCATCTAAGCTACGTTTCTGTGCTCCTAAACGTTCAAAGATGCTTAATATTTTTGTAATTGTAAATGATATAGCACCAAATATTATTAAGCTTCTCATAAATGCCTTAACAGCAACAGCAGCAGTCCTAATAGCCATACCTAGACCTATAAATCCGCCTCTCATTCTTTCAGTTAACTGTATTGTTCCTTTACCAGTTCTGTTATAATTTTTTATATTTTTCTCCATATTTTCTATGAAGAGACCTGTATCTTTAAATGCTTTATTCTGTCTTAAGAAAGTAATAATATTTTTACCAGAAGCTTTTTGTAATTGACGAAAACCCTTTACTGCATCTCTTGTTCCTGCGTTAAAAGTCCTCATAGCAAGTGTTGATTGTCCTAAACTGCCAATATCTGGACCTAGTGGAATATCTATATCCGGGGCGGGAATATCTTGTCTACCAAATCTACCTAATTGGTCTGCTAACGAAAATCTACTACCACCTTCTGCCATAGTCATTCCACCAAGAAAACCTGCTTGAGTATATAGTGACATACCTCTTGCTTGTCTAGAAAATAACATAGCTTCTTGTTCTGCAGTAAGTGAAGTAACTCCAGTTCTTAATCGACTTATAGCGGCTTCGTATTCTAAAGTATCTAGAGTTAAGGCATCAAAAGCACTTCTCATACCTAGTAATGCTCCACCTAATGCGGTAAATGCAGCAACAGGAGCTAAGAATTTTTTACCAACTTTTTCAAAGTCTGTAGCAAGAGTTAAAAAGTTAGCTAACCCTTGAACAAAATTATTAATTGCTGGAAGAAATTTTTCACCGAAAGTTATTGCTGATTCATTTACAATATTCCTTAGAATCTTTATTTGTGAAGCAACAGTTTCATATCGTCTTTCAGCTTCTGTAAGTAAAGCATTGTTATCTAAAAATTCTTGATTAGACATAGCAAGAGCTTCACTAAGTAAACCACCACCGTCTGCTCCTTCAGCCCTACTCAATGCCTGTATTGCTCTTCTTGTTCTTATTTGACCTAAGCCAATTTCTTCAAGAATTGCAACAGCATCATCTCCTCTTTCTTCAACTACACCCAAACCTTCTATAAATCCAGCTAATGCTTTACCAGGGTCAACTTCAAATAAACCTTTGAATGCCTCTACAGTCATATCTGCAACATCTGCGACTTGAACTAATCTTGGACCACCGACACTTACTAATCTATCTACAACTTGAACTAATCTAATTATCGCAGTCGCACCTGCTTGAGCTGGCTGACCAACTGCTCTTAAGGCAGTAGCAAAAGCAACAGCATCTGTAGCGGCATTATTGAAATCTGTTGAAATACCAGCAGTAGCAGTAGCGATTTGTGTTGCAGCAGTTACAATTTCTGATTCAGTAGTAGCAAAGTTGTTACCTAACTTAACAATTACAGATGCAAGGTTATCTACTTCGCTTGCTGCAAGATTAGTTATTTTTTGAAGTCTTGCTAATGACATAGCTGCATCTTCTGCAGACATGTTTGTAGCTACTGTGAGTTTTTGTATTGTGTCCGTAAACTTAACAATATCTGAAGCAGCAATACCTAACTGTCCACCAACAGCAGCTATCTGTGTTAATTCTTCTATACCTGCTGGTGAAAACTTAGCTAATGCTCGGAGTTGCAGTGCTATAGATTGAAAAGCTCTTTCTGCCTCTGCTCCTTCTTGTTTTATATCTAAAGTCTTTTTTACATTTGCAAACTGTTCCTCAAATCTAACAGCTGCTGCACCACCTAAAGCAAAAGCACCAACAACAGCAGCACCAAATGGAGCAACACTTGTAAGTACTGCTGAAGAAAAAGCAGAACCTGCTCCTTTGATTCTATTAGACATAAGTTGCATATTTTTGCCAACTTCACGAGTGGCATTATTCATGGCTCCTTTATCGAAACCAGCCCTTAGTTTTATGTCTATTTGTCCAGCGTTAGTGGCCATATTATTTACTCTTCACGTTTTTTACGAATTCATCTAAGCTTATAGTATCACGAGGTCTACTTCTTCCTCGTCTTCTATCAAGCTCTTTCTTCCACCAGCCTTTTGGTGGTGTTGGTTCACCAGTTTCATAGTCTGGTGTATATTCCTCGCCATTAACAATGGCATTATATTGTGGTAAGTAAAAAGAAGATTTATCTACTGGTAAGTAAGATAATAAGTTCATAAATTTTCTCCAACTAAGAGATAAAGGGTCGCCAATGTTATAGAACCTTTGAAAGTCAGATTCTATAGGACCCCATCTAAAAAAGATGTCCCTATAGGAGAAACTTATTTTGGGGTATCGTCCTCACTATCTGCTGTCTCTAATTCTTCACTTTGACTAATTCCATACTTCTCAAGTAACCAATTTAAAAGTTCTTCGAGTTGTGGCCAAGTTGCACCTTTAGATATAAGTTCATCCATTGTGTCTTCGCCAAGTAAGGATTCTAGCCATTCTGGTATTACAGATGTTGGAACGACCCCTGTCTCATCCATATACCTCATTTGTGTGAGAACTACTCTTGCAGGTATTTGTCCTGGTAAAGAATATTTTTTACCAATCATGGTAAATTCTAAATTCTCGTTTGTTGACTCGGATACTTCCGCATCAAAGTCTTTATAATTGTCAGCCACGCCGACCTCCTAGTTTATCCATTAATTTTTTAGTTAATATCGAATACTTCTGTATCATTAGTATTATCAACAATTCTAAATAATTCTTGAAACTGTGACACAGATTTTGGTGCAAGCACTTTAAACTCAGTTGCGATAACAACTTTTTGAGGTGCTTTTTGATGAGCCATTGAAAAAGCTCCAACGTTTATTGAACGTGGAATTTGAACATGTCTATCTGCACCTGCTGGTCCATCAACAATTAACAATAATGATTTCTCATCAAAGTCATCTGTTCCTGGAGGAGTGATTGCGTTGAACCCAGTCTCGTATCCATTAGAACCGTCACCAGTTGTGAGAGTTCCACCACCAAGAGCTATTTGTAAGTTAGCTTGTGAAGCTTGTGCAAGCTCACCAGTTAGTCTTACCTCTTGAGCAGTTTTGAATGTAGCGATAGGGTCAATTTCTTCAGCGACCATAATGTCTTCAAATGTTTTATCCATTTCAAGAGTCCAGCCATCTTCAGAATATCCTACGTCGACCCATCCAGCAGCTGGGCTAGCCCATGCTCCTGCACCGTCGCCGCCTGGAAATGCTGTGTAATCACCAGATGCGTTACCATCGTTGCTGATAGCAGCAACGTAAAGTACACCAGTACCGACAATAACTTCAGATATTGTACCGTTTGTTGTATTAGGCATATATTATCTCCTGTTATTCTTCTTCTACTTCAGTATCTTGCAAGACACTGCCATTTTCGGCAATCTCTTCTACGTCAGCTTCCCACGGAGCATCCTCAGCTTCATTGTCTTCCACTGGGGACTCTGAATCTGCTTGAATGAGTAAAGGGTAACTTTTACCATCTAAGGTCCAAGTCTTTTCCTTTAATCGTTTCCAATCAGATTCTCCTATTTCCGCCCAATCATTCTGGTTAAACATTATGCCTGTTACGACATCTCTAGCTTGAGATTGCATAAACAAAGCATTCAGCTTAACCTGAAACTTTTTTTCTTTTTTTGCCATAAGTTCTTTCCTTATACCGCTCTATACGTCATAGCTAAAGCAATCGAATACCTACCAAGACCTGTTGAAACTTCTTCAACTCTTGTTGGGAATTGAACAATTTCAAATCCATATATCTTAGCTCTAGTATTACTATCGCTTGTAGTTATATAACCATTACTATAGTTGAATGCAGCCTGAATCACGGCATTTGCTAAAGACATCGCAGTACTGTAATCAGCAAAAGGTTTATCATTTCCAGAACCACCCCATCTTCCTGCATAACATTCCATAGGCAGTAAAGCATTTTGTATATGTGCATCGCTTCTTGGATTTATTAATGCACCTCCAGCTCTAAATAAAACTAAAAAGGGTAATGCAGAACCACGGGGTAATCTTGTTGCAATATTTGTACCTACTATGTCTGTAATAATTGTTTGAGATAAAGCCCATTGACGAGCTATAATCTCTGCGTCAGGTGGTACTTTTTGAGTTTGGTCCTTCATTCCTGTCATGATGTAATATTACACAACCTTTTAAAAATCAGGGGGAGCTAAACCTATATTATCGTAAAAGAGATTTAGATATTCTCTAATAGCATTTACAGTAGAATCCATTCCCATGTTTCTAGTTCTTGAATCTTGAGATATAAATCTCAAAAAAGCTGATTTAATAAATGGACTTTCTTCACATTTATTCAGAATTTGTTGTTTTACTCTTTGCCTATCAGTAGCTTGTTCCAATCTTCTTATTTCTCTTTGAACATATTTTAATTGTGCTGCTGTAGAATAAGTTCTTAGTCCAAACTCTCTTTCTTCTCTGTCTACTAAATTTCTGAATGAACTTGTATAAGCATTACCTCCAGTGTAGTTTACAGTTGGTTCTGGAGCTTCACCTGTTCTTCTACCAGGATTTAAAGAATAACCTTTTTCATCCTGTATTCTAGAACCTTTAATATCAACTCTTGCTCTTTTTTTACCACTAACATCAGTAATTTGTTCAGTTATAGGATTATTTATTTTTCTTTCTAATTCACCTAACTTAAGTTGAGACCTTCTTCTTGTAAGGTTAACTGCTTTATTAATATCCATATTCCCAGCAATAACATCTTCTATATGACTTGTATAACTAAATATTTCTATAAGTTGGTCTCTGTATGTTTCATCAGCAAATAAATCAAACGTACCTCTAGTTGTAGCTGCATCACGTAATTGTTGTGTTCTATCAGACCTACCAAGTGAGGTAGTACGAAAAAATTTGCCTCCTCCAGCTATATTTCTAGTGCTATAGGAAGTTCTACTAAGTAATGAATTTAAAGTTTCAAATTGTGCACCAAAAAATTCTGTGATTAAATTTACTTCAGCTGGACTTAACTCATCTATCCCAGACTCTCCCCCTCCAGCATATTTAAATTTAATTCCTTTTCTTCTAAGATTACCCATTAAGTTATTTGTTAATCTTGCAGCAAAGTCTTGAATTTCCGATTGTTGAAATTCATTTCCTAATACTGCAAGTCTTGTCCTAAATTGTGCTTCAATATTTGCTGCTACATTTTGATATTGAAGATTTCTTGATATCTTGGTTCTCATTTGAAGTTTAAGAAATTCAGGGTCATCAGGTCCTGATATACCAAGTCTATCCATTTCTGAAAGCATTTGTATATCTTCAGCTATAGTTCCATCAGAATAATCAAGTGCAGAATCTAATGATGTAACATTTTTTTTGCTTCTGGCGTTAATGACTTGTCCTGGTATGAAAGGTTTACCTTCATCATCAATAGGTAATTCTGATTGACCAAACATTCTTGCTGACCCTTGAATATTACCTTCTGCCAAAACATATTTTTCATTACCATTTTCGTCGAATATTACATCATAAAAAACACCTGGAGGAGGTACATCATCATACGTACCACCAACATTTACATATCTATCCATAAGTTCATCTGTAGGCATTTGTTGTCCTGTTCTACCAAGCTCTTTCTGTAATCTATGAATAGCCTTTTCTTGATTCAAAAGGCTTTCTCTGTCGTCTACAACTTTGGTAAATGCTCTTCTATCAAATTCACTTCTACCTCCTAATAATTCAGAAGGTCTTTCACCTAGTCTATTAGTAACTCCCATTTGACTTAACAATGCACGACCACCGAATATGGTGTCATTTAAAGCATCGGATGCTAAATCTAGTGACCCTGTATCAAATGCTGTAGACAAAACTTTGTTTTTGCTTAACATTAACATTCCATCTTGAAATATAGGATTATCATCTCGCTTAGCTGCTTTCTCATACAACTCTTCAAGTATTGCTTTTTCTTTTTTACCTGCTGGACCAGACACACCTCTTGTTTTTACAAATACGTCAGATAATTGATTTGACCCAGAGACTGATTCTAAACCACGAGTAACATGTCCTTTAATATTTCTCCCTGATGATGCTTCTAAACCAAAAGCCTTAGCAGCACCAAGTGCACTACGGTACATAAATAAACTAGGAGTAAACACAAACATGTCTGTACGATTTCTTAACTTACCTTGTTTGTCAGTAGCTGGACCTCCATACTCTATTTGATAAGCGTCTCTGATTGCATCATTTGTTCTAGAATTAGGATTTTTACCACCAAATGCTACTACATACTCTACTGTCGCATCTCCTTTAGGACTTGTGTCAGGTTTCAAGGAGTGTATAGCAGACTGTATTTGTCTTTTATTTGGAACAAAGTTATGCCTTTGAGGATTATCAGTAAATGTCTGTAATAAAGTTTCATCTCTATGAATAGGAGATTCTGGTCCACGAGCTGGTCCTCCTCTATCTTTATGATGTCTAAGTCCACCTAGATTATCTCTCTTGTATATTTTTCTACCAGTTTTATATTTTTCTCTATACTCTGACTTTTGTCTTATAGGTCCTTTAATTGGAGTACCATCTATTGTATAGTCCAATGTATAGTCTTCTACTATAAATTCACTCTTAACAGTTCTTACTTTTTCTTCATCAATTTCACGAGCATTAGCAGAAAATATGGGTAATGTATTTTTGTCGTTTCTTTTCTGATATCTATATTTACGGTTGTATCCACTACCATAATGAGAAGCATCATCACCATGAAGATATCTAATTACGTCTACAGACTTACCTAGCTGTACAATACCCTCTGGACCTAATACTTCTAGTTTATCTTTTAAAGCTCTTGCTTGTCTAATTTTGTAACTTACAGATTCAGGAAGTGGTCCTGTAAAATCAGGTCCTAATTTATCTGCTAGTAATAAAGACTCAGCTATAAACTCTTTCATTTTTGTGACAACTGCAGCTCCACCAGTTGGATTACCAAATGCATATTCTGCACCAAAACCACCTTCATTCATAGCTAAGTCAGCAATAGAGTATGCTTCTGAAGAAGTCATTGATGGAGTGTGGTCTCTATCAAATTCTCCACGACTACCTGTTGATGGACCATAAAGACTTTCTATAATTCTACCATTTCTATGAGGACCAAAACCAGTAGTAGATAAATTGTCTAAGGAATTAGGAGCACCAGCTAGAGCGTCTGTACCCATTATGTCTCTTATATCTTTTCTAGACATAAGTGCTTCGATATTTTCATCATCAAATGTTCGCAAAGAAAATGCAGACATTATTTGGTCATCTCTTCCTAGTGTCATTCTTGCACCATCAGAACTACTTCTGTTAAATCTATGTATAGCATAAGGGTCAGGTGCATTTGATATAGCAATTGCTTGCATACCTTTTTGTATTTTTAGAAAATCAATACCCACTTGACTAGCTTGATTCTTAACATAATCGTCTATCTTTTTACCATCTATTTTAAATTCTGCATAAAGTTGATTTCTTACTTTTGTATCAAATCTTCTTAACCTAGCAGCAGTAAATCTACCAGCAGCAACTCTTAACATCCTACCACCAGGTCCTGTTCCAACAGGTATAAAATTATTCATCATTCTTCCATAGGCAAAAGCTGCACCTTTATAAAGACCACGTCTTGCTAATGAACGCATTGAATTTTGTGTAGGGTGAAGAGCAGCTCTTACTGTGTTTTGAAATTGTAAACCATCATAGATTCCACCTCTAGCTCGACCAAAACTTAAACCAGTTAAAGAACTTATAGTACCTAAGTTATATGCAAAAGCATATCCTCTTTCTTGAAAAGAAGGTGTCTGCCTAACAGACTTGTACATCCTTCCACGAATACTTGCAGCACCCTTTAGGTCTGATACAAGGTTTCCTATGTAACCCATTGTTACTCTCTATGCAATAAAGCTAAAGATTTATAGTATATGCCCCCATCCATTTTCCTTCCTTCGCTTACTGCTTCTATCTCGTAATATTTACCTGTAGATGATTCATAAACTCTATCAGAAGCTTTAACATCTGTATCACCTGGCATGACTAAATTAAAACTTCTTACAACAGTATTTCTTCCGTCCCTGTTTTCTGTTTCACTAATTAAAGTAAATCGACAAGGTACATCTGTAGATACATTTGCCCAATTGTTACTTTCTATACCTCTTTCGTCAACTGAAGAACCAGATGTTCTCTGTATGTGAACTTTATCTATAAGAAGTCTTCTTGGAAATCTTGCTGGCATTATACAAAGAACTGCCTTCTGAATGGTGATAAAAGTGTCAAGTCAGCAGCAGTAAGAACTGTAGCGGCATTCAAAGATAATCCACCAGGATAACTTACAGAGTAATCACCCATACGTTGGCTGTCTGATAATACAAAGTTTGAAACTGCAGAACTTGATTGTCCGACTATCTCACCAGCTTCTTGTTGAGAAGCAATAATTAAAGTAGATTCTAGTATTCTTGCAGCTGACCTTTCAGTAACTGATTTAAATTGTATTGGTAATTCAGGACTAGTACCTGAGCCTCTTGCATAATATCCTGCGTTATAAACAACTGTAATATTAAGTGGTCTAGCATAAGACCATCTAGTTCCTATTCTTGTAACTCTTCCATTTGAATATTTAATAAAGTCTTTTGAATTACCTTCTTCTAATGTTGTATCATCTTCTGTTATTGATGTTATAGAGTTGATAGGAAGATGTGTTAAAAATATATCTGTTGTTTGGTCACCAGTAAATGTCTCTGTTTGTGTAGCTTGTTCTACGTCATATCCGACATATTCTTTGATAGCTGCTTCAACTAATGGAATTATGTTATTAGTTAAGTGTGTCTCTAAATCGGAGGATAGAGCAAACTGTACATAGTTTTCTACATCAGAGGCTGTACAGAAAGCCATAAGTTAGCCTCCTGTTTTATTTATCTTCTTTCTTGACTTTGGCAGCTTTGTTTTCTACTGGCTCTTGAGCTTTAGCTTTTGCTGGCTCTGCTTTTGCAGGAGCTTTTTTAGCAGGAGCTTTCTTTCCCCAACCTTGCTCTTTTAACCAAGCAGTTGGATATTCATGTCCAGCTTTAGCAATTAAATCTGCTTGACTTACAGGTAAATCTGCAGAAACGCCTTCCCAAATTTTTCCATCAGGGAGCTTCCAAATATTCTTTTCTGGTATCGTATACATAATAATTATCCTACCTTACTTCTTACGCTTTTTAGGTTTTTTCTTTTTCTTAGGTTTGTACATTCCGTAGCCCATAGTTCACTCTCCTGTGATTATTGTTCTGTTACCTCGTCAGTACTATCCTCAACCTTCTCCTCATCAGAAACTTCTTCTTCAATTAAAAATTGTTCTAATGTTGCCTCAGCATTTTTATAAAAGTCATCATCTCTTACAATCATACCAAATCTTTCTACTTGGTCTTTTGTGTTTTGTTTGTTTACGTATTTCATTAATTCTCCTATTGGTTTAAAGGGCGAATACAAATCCGCCCTTTGTAAACCAAATTTTTTACATAGCTGTAATAGTACAGAATGCAGTTGGACGATAAATTGCAAATCCTAATCTCATTGTCAATCTGATTGCCAATTGATTCTTTGCAAAGAAATCGCTGTGGCTGTCGGAAACAGCTAGGTCAACGCCTTCTCTCATAATTACTTGAGCAGCGTCACCACCGCCAAATTTACCGACGAGCATTGTTCCTTCAGCAATAACTGTTGAAGGTACTACGTTTAGTCCCCAAAGTTTTGGAGCAACGTCTGCACCGAAACCACCTGCAACGACAAACAATGGGTTTCTTGAACCGCTTGTTTCTACAGAGCTTTCTTCTGTAACAATGTCGTACCAGTCAGATGGGTGCATAATGATTGAATCTGGTTCAACGAATGCATCTTTTCTGATTTCTGTGATTGCTTGGTAAACTTGACCGATTTTTCTTAACTTACCTGTGTAAGAACCAAATGCAAAGGTATTAATACCTGATTTGTTCAATATACCAGTTAAGTTAGGAGCACTTCCGTCACCGTTAATAAGTTGGTTATCCAAGTTCAATTTCATCATTGTTGATAATCTTGAATTGACATATCCTTGAATTCCAGCAACGTCAGCTAACAATTCGTCAGTTACAGGTAAGAAAGTAGCCATCTTTCTGATGGATTCTGTCTTTTCTGTAAATGCTAAAGCACCTTCATTAGCAGAGCTAATGTCGCCTGATTCAGCAACTGCACCAGCATTGTTAGTGAATGTTGTTTCTTCTAAATACACATATGCATTTTGATTTGTTTGAATTTGGTCAAACAATCCAATAACGCTATCTGGATTACGAAGAGCGGTCTCAAGAATTCCAGGAGCTCTAAGGCTCTCTGGAGCATAACCAGTTGTGTTCAAAGTTGTTTTAAATTCAACACCTGAATCTACACCTTTAACACCATTCTCATTGTATGCTTCATAAGCTTTTGTTCCTGTGAACATTTCACCAATTGTTTTTGGTGATTGTGCTTCTTCTGCATTAGGAATAGCATTAACAGGTTCTGAGTCGACTTCCATAGCTTTTTCGTTTTGAACTTTTGCTTCTTCGATTTTTACATCATCAATTAGTCCAGCAAGTTCTGTGTTGAGACCTTTGATTTTCTCTTTAGCCTCAGGTGTGTACTTACCGTCTTCTTGTGACTCGAATGCAACTTTGAGTTCTTCACGAGACTTTGCTATTTGGTCTTTGAGTTCTGTTATTTTACTCATTTAACTTAATCTCCTGTGATTATATTATTCTTCGATTAAGTCAGCTTCCAAGGACTCTGCAATAACTGCTTGTCCTTCAGCCCAGAGTGCATCAGATTCATCGTCGATTTCGGCTTCTACTTCAGCTTCACCTTCTGCTACTTCTTCAGTATCACCAACAGGTACAGCGTCTGTTTCTGGTTCAACAGAAACTTCTTCTTCCTCTGGCTCCTCTTCTTCAGTAACTTCAGGTTCTACGACTTCAACTTCTTCAGCGGTTTCAACCACTGCCTCAGCTTCATCGGTAGCTTCAACTTCTTCCACAGATTCCTCTTCAACAGATTCCTCTGCTTCCTCGACGTTTTCTTCTAGTGCAACATCATTATCAGCTCCGAATTCAGTAATGAATTCGTCAACCTCTGCCCAAGCTTCAGTTAAATCTTCTTGAACAGAACGTAATGCTTCTGTAGCTTTCATACCTAGTTTCCTCCCGTCCTTAGCACGCAACATCGCAATGGCGTTAGCTCGTGCCATCAAGTCATTAAATGCGGCAAGCACATCTTTAACTTGCTTTGAAAAAGAAACTTTTTCTTGTGATTCTTCTTCAACACTTTCATCTACCTTGTAATATGATTTACCATCAACTTCAACAATGTTAATTGTTTTACCAGTTGAATCAGCTTCTGCTAATGCTTTAGCTGGGTCTTCATATATATTTTGCAAAGCTTTTTCTGGTTGTGGGTCTAAGAGTTGGTCTCTTATCTCGTTTATATCTTTAGCTAAGTCTTTGACTTTGCTTACCCACCAATCAGGTAACTCTGCATCTTCATCTTTAGGTAAATTCTTTAAAATATCTTTCATATCTTCTGCAATAGTCCCTAGGGCTTGCATAACAGTATGTTGTGGTGTATGTCCTTTATCACCTTTACCTATTGCATCTTCATATTCACCATGAGTCTTGCAAGGCATAAATACATTTTTACCATTTACTTTATGTGTGTGTACACCTACTGCACAAGATAATTCTTTGGACCTGTTCATAGCTTCACCAGGATTGTCAAAGACATCTTTTGGATTTGCTGCTTTTTCTTCAGGTTCGTCTTTACTTTCTTTAACAAAAGCTTCAACTAAATCTTTATTAGATTTAATAGCCATTGTATAAGTTTCTTGATTAGCTCCAACTAATACTGGGCTAACTTCAAATACGGTTAAGCTTTTAAGATATCTGGCATCTGTTTGTTCATCATTACCAACCTCTTTGAACTTACCGTGTTCAGCGTCATTTACTCTATATCCAAAAGACCATTGTTGAAGCTCTCCCATGTTTTTAACAAGTTTGTATGCTTCTTGTCCAGAATCAGTATCCATGAAGAATTCACCAACAAATGTTGCTTTATCTCCATCTTCTTTGATATAGCCTTTACCGATTGGCATATCCCATTTGTGAGCCCAAACCATAGGAACCATCCCTGAATCCCATTTTGATTTGATTGCACCTGGAACGACTACATCACCGTCTGAATCGAGGTTATTGAATACAGAAAAAACTGCTGATACTTTACCTTCCGCTTCTTCATCAAGCTGAAAGTCTATACTTTTGATTTCTTCTTGCATGCTAAATAAAACTCCTATAGTAGCTACAGTTTTATATATTTATATTAAACAGATGCGTTTGAATTTAGTGTCTTTTCTTTTGTAATATCTTTAATTACTGTTAGTTTTGAAATTGGTTGAGTTACTCGTCTATCTGTTTTCTTATGCTTTCCATTTTCTAGAATAGCCCAAACAATCATTGTTGCAGTTTTTTCTTTACCATTTACTGAAGTTACTACTCCATGTACAGTTGAAGGTGGGTCCGGGTCCTTGTTGATTGACCAACTAACAGATTGCCCAACTCTAACACTAGCTGCTTTCTCCCCATCTTTTTTAGATGAGAGTGGATGAGAAGAAGGAAGCAAGTCTTGGTCATAAGGCTTTCTCTTAAATCTACCAGTTCTCAATGCGTGAAGGAACCCGTTAACTCTGGCCACGCCCCACTGTTCAGGTCCTGTAACATTACCACGAACTGAACCAGGGCTTGTACGATAAGCACCTACACCTCTACGGAACACAGCAATTAATGTTCTTAAGTTAGCCCTATGCTTAGGATTTTTTGCATTATGTTCCTTTACCTTGTTAGATAATATCTTTCTGACATTAGCAGAAACTTTTTGTGAAAATACTTCATCAAGTATTTCACCTTGTAATTCTAAACTTTTCTTTCTTCTTTCTCGAACAAGTTTTTTTCTTTCATTAATAATTTTTTTCATAGCAGGAACACCAATATTTGAAACACCACCCCATTTTATATTTGCAATAGTTCCATTTAATCTTGTATTTCCTTGATGTCTTCCCATAAATCTTTCTCTTCTTCTAACCCAATTAAGAACAGATTCACTTCTGTCTCCTCCTTGATATTTAGTCCAATTTCTATAAGCATCATTGCCAGTAAATGATGTTGGAGGATTACCACCAGTACCAGCAAGTCTCCATATCTCTGGCCAGTTTTCTTTTAAATCTTTAGCATAAGAATATGGAAACATTTTATATTTTGAGTTTGATATTCTTACTTGCATATCATCTCCAGGACTTGGAAAATTTGTTCTATCTTTCTTTGGCTTTTCATTTTTTTCACTACGCCATGAATCAGAATCTATTTCTTCTAATGCTTCAGCTTCTTCTGTAGATACTTTAATTTCTTGTACTTCAGATTCTTTTTTCATATTACTTAAAAAATCTTCTGCTTCTTTTCTAGTCTTAAAACATTTAACAACTTCTTGATTATCGTGTTTAATTACACAGAATGCACCATTAGGCATTTGTGCTATATACTTTTCTTCACTTATTCTTTGAGGTGATTCAATAACATCTTGTCTTGTAGATTCGGGTGGTAAAGCAACAGAACCTAATAAAGCTTTACCCTCTTCATCAGGTGAGAATCTATCTCTTTCTAATAATGGTTGACCATCTTCAGTTATTTGAACTGTGTTCAATGGTCTTAAGTATATATTGTGTCTTTCGTCAGCATCCAGACCTACTACTTTTCTAGCTTCACCGATTGTTATCCAACCACCTTGTACACCTGTGTTGACTCTTTTGTATAATTCATCCATGTCTTCAGCAAGAGCTCTAACTTTGTTGTAGTCAAACTCGCATGTTGCATTATCTTGACCAAAATCTGGTTCAAGTAATTGATGAGTTAATTCAGAAGCAACCATCTTCCATAGTGGTATTAGTTTTTGTTCTGTAAAAAATTCTCTTAATTCTCTTGTATTATTGTAAGTTGCAGAATCTAAACCTGCACCAAGTCCTGCTAATATTGCAGGAACTCCAAGTACTGCAGATATTCTTTCCTCAGGTAATCTTCTTAATTCTTGAAGTTTCATTTGGTCAGGTGAAAAAGATACTATATCAACATTCATTGAACCAGATAAAACCATAGGAGCACCTCTGTTGTTACCACCAAACTTTTGTTTGTATGATTCAGAAATAGCTTCTGCTTCTTCTCTAGTAGGACCACCAAGAGAATCGTTTCTCGGAGATAGAACAACTCCAGGTACAGCCATATTGTGTAATAGAGCAGCTGACCATTGTCCTGCAGCTTCGTCTCCTAGTATTTCTCGTAATACTCCTTTTAATGGAGCATGACCTCTTCTGTGGTCATTAGGGTCTATTCCTTGTCGGATATGTACTACGTCGCCTACTGGAATCTTTAAGTTTTCTCCACCTTTACCATGTTGATAATATTCATAGTGTGTTATTAGTTCTTCAGAATTACCTCTTACTTCAACAAGGTTTGGCATTATAGGAACTAATTGAACTACTTTACCTTGTGCATTTCTGTTCTTATAAAGAAAGGCATCACCAATGGTATTTATTGCCAAAACAATATAGTGGGATAGTAAACCTGCAGACATAAATGGATTAGGTCTTTTGTATAAACTTTCTACTGGGTGATTATTTAAAATCTCTTTATTACCAAAGCTGTCCATTTTACAGATTTGTAATAACGGTTCTGAGAAAGCAGTAGATAAAACATTTAAACAAGCGATGACTGCGGAGTTAGCAGAACCATCACCAATCTCTCTTAACTTGTCTGACTCCCAAAATCCAGCTGATGTATTATATCCATAAACAGATAAATCTGCACCATAGGCTTGGTTATAGGTAGCTGTAGCCTTACTTCCAATCTCCCTACCTCTTAGAGCATCGAAAGCTTTTTGAAATCTATTTCGTTCTGCCATTAATTAATATGCTTCCCAGACGCGTCTCTTCTGCATCTCTTGAGCTCCAATAGCTAATGCGTCTACCATGTCATCATGCGAACCTAGTGGAAATGCAAGGAGCTCACGCTCTAAGTCCGGTAGCCATGGTGCTTCCGCTTTTAAAAGTACATCTCCGCTTTCCATCCTAGCTGATAATGGCAAAGCTTTGGTTATTTTATCTTTATCTGCCTTCATTTCTTGTACACGATATCCTTCTCTAGAAAGCATTTGAGAAACAGTTTTAGAAAGACCAACATTTTCAATACATACATGTGTCCAATTATATTTTTGATACATTGACTGTATCTCAGGAAAAACATCAGGTCCTTCAACTTTTACTCTTTTTACATCATTAACAAATAAGGTTCCATCAGAATGTTTTGCAAAATCTACTATTGCTGTATAGTCAGAACTAGTTGCTGTAGTTACAGCTATATCAGCTGCACCAAAGTGTGTAAGTTCTAATGGGTCCCAAGTACCTCCTCCACCAGACCACAAACCATTTTCTGTTTTTTCATAATAAGATAACCAATGTGGTTTAAATAAAGATTGTCCATCTTCAATAAACTCTGCAAGATATTCTTGTGTATAAATTACAGAACCTACTTCCTTTTTAGCTACTGCAACTTCTTCTGGGTCAATAGCTGGATTATCAACTGTTGCAAATCTAAATGTTTGCCAATTTTCATCATCTTCTGCCATCTTCCATAAATCATAAAACCAATTATTCATACCCATAGGAGTAGATATAAATAATGCTCCACCTTTTCTTTCAGTTAGTGTAGGTCTTAATACTTCTCTCCATACTTCGGGTTTAACAAATGCTGCTTCATCCATAACTAAAAAGTCAAGACCCTCACCTCTAAGTCTTTGTGGATTATCTGCAGATTTAGCTGCTATGAAACCACCATTGTCAAAATGAACTTCCATATTTGCTATTGATACTTTTGGTCTTATTTCTTGAGGAAACGACATAGCTGCTGACTCAATAGCACGCCAACCAACACGAGCAATAGAAAAAGTAGGAGCAACCCACCACGCTCTTTTACCCTCGAGAGCTGCTTGTATACAAAGTTGTACACCAAGTCTAGTCTTTCCAAATCTTCTTCCTGCACAGAGTACTTTCCATCTAGCTTCCGAATGTGCGACTTCTTCCTGTGCTGGATGTAGCAAGGGAAGTTTGGCAGAATATTTCATTCGCCTTCGTAGTCATCCCAAGTTTCTAGTAAAGCAAATACTGTTTCTTCTAACTTATCTAATTCCATAACAACCATTCCATCAGAAGTTCCATCAGGCATAGCTACGAAAATAAAAGGTTTGTTATTTCCTATTGCAGAATTGTTTTCATCAGATTGTTGTTTAGCTGCTTTGAACTTTGTCCATAAAGATTGAACTTGCTTACCTGCTTTTACTTCTACTCTAACATGTCCTAACCAACTCTCCTCGTGTCCCATCATTGAACGAAATTTAGTATTAGGTATTTTTAATTTTTTTCTAGCAAGGTTTTGTTTTCTTCTACCTTTATTTCTATTACGACGTGCTCTTTGAGCAGCTTCACTTTTTTTAGGGTCATCAGGATTAAATCTTTTTTGTCCCATCGCTACATTAAATCCTGGACCTTTCTCTCTAAGTTTTCTTGATTTATATTCAGAATATGTTTCATCATCTCTCATGTCAAAGCCTGACATATTACCACCTATACTTTCTTTTCTTAGCCTCCGTATATTTTCTATAAGAAGTAGCTGTTAAATTACTTGGGTCTTTTTCCCATTCTACATCAACAGGAGTTTCAAACATTACGTTTCTTGAAATAAGTCTTTTCATAATAGATTTACAAGCAGGGCATAAAATCTCTGGGTCTGAATTTATTGAATGAGAAATTTCAGCATTAAGTTTACATGTTTCACTTATACATTGATAATCGTATCTTGGCATGTTGATAGTATAGTAGTTATTTTGAATACGGCTATCCTATGGACAGCCGATGATGGGAGGAGGTCGGTGTGGATGCCGACTATTTAATCTTAGCTGTTCTTAACTTTCCTAGTGGTATTTGGGACTATCTGTGAATAAAAAATATTTAAATATTTATCTATATAAAAAGTAATATCTTCTTCGATAGGCACAATTAATTTTTCAATCATTTTATTTTTTGTAATCATTGATACTAAATATTCTTTTTCGTTTAAAATTTTTACTTTGAATCTGTAACCTGCATAAATAAAATCTTGAATCATGGTTCTATAAATATACCATAAGGGTTTGGTATTTAATTATGGTAAAATTATTACATGAAAGATAAATTTTTAGAGTGGGAAGAAAGAGTATTTACAGCTCCTTACAGATGGTTAGTCAAGAAAGGTATTGTTGTAATGCTAGAAGTATCTGAAAGAATTTATATGAGTATGGAAGACTTGTATGAATCAAGATATGAAGAACCTTATCGTGGTAATCCAAACTTTCCAGGTGATGACTAAAGAATACCCGCCTCACAGGACGGGTTTAATTCTTTTAAGTTCTTACTATGGTCTACCATAGAGATTACTTTGTAATCCTAATCTCTTTAAATAAATATCCAATCAGGTTTTTCATTTATATTTTTAAATATCTTGGCTAACATTCTCACATCTTCAATAGCAGAGTGTGCTTCATAAGTTTCATCTAGTAACCATTTAGCTACATCAACTTGCGAACTAGGTTTATCTGGATACATTTGTTTTATTTCTTTCTTAGTATCTCTCCACTTACAAAGCGGAGGTAGTAATTTATATTTCTCACAAGTCTGTTCCATAACTAATTTATCAAAACCAAAAGCATTATGAGCAACTGCAGTTTTTCCTGTCAATATCCGCTGTACTTCTGAATACACATCAGTCCAATTTTGCAAGTCATCTCTTTTAATAAATTTATCAGGCTCATAACCATGTATTTCTGTAGCCCAATTTTTTCCCTCAACAATGAAATCCTTATGAGGTTCGATAAAATAATGATATTCTTCACCGCTAGATAAATCTATTAATGCTAATTCAATAGGGTCATACCAAGTCTTTGATTTAAAATATCCCATTTCTTTGGGTGGTGTGTTGTAGATATCACACCCTGTGGTCTCAAAATCAAGTATTACAAACTTATCTTCCATCATCATCCAATGGTTTTAGGCGTTTAATCTTTTCAGGTATTTCATATCCCTGTGTGTCAAGCCAATAAAACATTTCATGTCTAGTAAATGGTCCAACTAACATAGGCTCATCATCTTTAGTAAGCCATATCTCCCAATACCAAACAGGTATTTTAGCTTTCTTTCTTTTCCTTCTGCCTTCGTTCTCGTCGAATAGCTCGTCTTTCACGTTCAGACTTACCACCCCATATTCCAAATCTTTCTTTTCTTTCAACTGCGAACTCTAAGCATTCCTCCCTGACCTTACATTCTTTGCATATAGCCTTTGCTTTTACTGTTGAGCCACCTCTTTCTGGAAAAAATAAGTCCTGATTCTCTCCTACACAATTAGCATTTTTGTAGAATTTCGGTATCTCTAGTATGTCGGCCAGCGTCGCTATAGAATCCTCTCCATTACTGTTACCTACATAGTAGAGAGATACCTAAAGACTTA
>VTLG01007647.1_pt1 | contig 37030 bp, 46 predicted proteins | sample 4694571 | NCBI WGS metagenome assembly VTLG01 (sample SAMN12604809, study PRJNA352737) | marine metagenome | biome: ENVO:00000447; feature: ENVO:00000209|ENVO:00000569|ENVO:01000036; material: ENVO:00002151; isolation source: viral sequences binned using virsorter ...
TCTTGTAATGAATGTAAAAATATCTCTCTTAGGGTTTCAGTACCTTTTAACTCAACTTTTTTCATTGCTTTAAATTCTTCGATGGATTCTTGTAAGTCGTGGCTATTTTGTGCAATATAAGAAGGTAGGTGTTTACTCCAGTTAACAATATTTTGAGAATGTTTCATTGTAAGTTTATTTTTAGACTTGTTAATACGTCCCATTTGATTGAAACAAACAAGCCTGAAATCTATGATTATTACTTTATATGAATGAGTATTATTAAATGAATTGACAAAGATCATTCTACGCTTAATTTTATCGTCTGATGTCACTTCACCGATATTATTTTTCATAGAACAAGATATAAAACTAAATGCACCACCCTGCCCATTAATAACGTTCTCAATCTCTAAGAAATCCTTATTTTGTTCGATAATCTCTAGAGTCCTTGAGTTGTTTAATGGTTGATACGTTCCAGATACTGCACTTAAAACTGTTCCCGTTCTACTGTTTACAAGTGCTTTGGCGTTGGGAACATCTATATAACCATTAGACTGTATAGTGTCACATTTAGCAGTATCAGCCACTAAAGGAACTTGGTGAACATCAAAAGTCAGACCAGTATCCCAGAATATTTGCTCATTAGTCTTATTATCAGTAACTGTCGTACCAATAAGACTCTCATTACCTTTTCTTTGATACCCTAATCTTTTGAAATCTTGACTACGGTTTTGATGCTCTACCATTATTGGATTAGATTTTGAATAGACAGTATCTAATTCAGTTTGATAGTGTCTTTCGTTGTTGATAAAAGTCATGGATGAACTTGTGTATTACATTTTTAACTATACAGCAAAAGGTAGATTAGACAAGCTAAAAAATTAAATGTTAGTAAAGTATCACAATAGAGCTTTTTAACCTTTTATATGCTATATAAAAAAGAATATTCCGTGATCTATAGAATATTACAATATCAAAACATTTAACTAGATAACCCTATCTACTGTGTAACAATATAAGAGTCTGTTAGTTCTCGTTATTTTTACGGGAATTACGGATATTTTTAAACCGTTCCATTAATCACTCAAATTATGGGCTTAGATATGTACCTTGACGGTGTTTTCAGTAAGAAAGCATATTATCAAGAAGATAGGACAGTACCAATGGAAGATCCTATTGAAAGTGACAGTCTTAAACTTGCGCTTGCTTCGATAGACTTTCCTAATAACGTGCCATTAGATTTTTCTTACAGGCATTTTGAGGTTAAGTTACCTCTTGCAACATGGAGAAAATCTAATCAAATCCATAACTATATAGTTAAAAAGATTGGTAAAGGTATAGACGACCAGAAACCTATTTATTTAACTGATGAACATTTAGAGCAAATTTTAGATGTTATTAGGGAAGTAGGTAACGATCCAGTGAAAGCGCAAAAACTTTTACCGCCGACTGCTGGGTTTTTCTTTGGTAGTCAAGAGATAGATAGATGGTATTGGAACGATCTAGCCTACACAAAAGAAAAGCTAGAAAAGATACTTGAGTATCAAAAGGTACAAGCTAACTTTTATAAAGAAGCTGAGTTGAGAGAGTACCAAAAACCTAGAGAGGATAGAACGTTCCCTGATCCTAAAGGTTTTGATCACTTCTTTTACCAAGCTAGTTGGTAATGGATAAACAAGAAGGAATAGAGTTTATTGAACAAGCTCTATTAGATAATCTAAAAATTAAAAATAAGCACATCCGTAGAAATGTAACGACTGAGTTACAAGAAGATTACGGGATAAGCTCTACCACTTCTTACGAGTGGTATAGAGCCGCTTATCAAAACTTTAGAACAGACAAGGTAGAAACTGAGGGTGGATACAAAGCGATCCATCCATCAGTTTTACTTAGGGATGCTGAGGACATCATGTTATCGATTGACTCTACTGAAGAGCCAGAAAGATATATGAAGGCACAACAGCATTATGCAAATTTATTAGGCAAATTTAAGCACTTAATCATGTTCCGTTCCAATGAAACAAACTGATTTTTTAATACGTGTAAAACATACACGTGCTTTCTCCAAAGAATCCATAGCTTTAATTCTTAAAGCTCATGGAGGTATTGGGGTGGAGGTTACTGTTCTTGACTCTGAGGATGCTGGAGACAGTAACGATCCACGAAATTATTCACCCTACATAGGTCATTAAAATGAACGATTCACAGATTATTCATCCTTTTGTGCAAGTGCATTATACGGATGCACTTAAACTGTCTAAGCTAGTTTATTTAGTGGAAACCTTTTCCCCTAATTTTGCTGAAACATGGGACAACGTTAGAACAGGTGATACTGCTTCATGGGAAGAGTATAAAAAGCTTGTTCTTGAGATAGTGGAAGATGGACGTACCATCGAAGATCAACTTAATTGGAGTGAGAAAAATGGGTACTAGACGCTATTCGGAGTCGGAGATTTTTAGGCAAGCTGAAAATGATTTGTTTAATAACTCTTTTTGGAATCAACCAGACGAGCCAGAAGAAGATGACGAGCCATCAGATGATGACATGATGTCTGCTTTTGGGACTAAGTGGCATGATGCGTTATGAATAAAATTACTACTGAAAGATGGGAACAATCTTGCTTTATAGGAGTTAGGTTGCCTCTAAAAATATACGAACTTCTTGAAAAGGAGTCAGATAAGCTAGGCGTTCCAAAAACTACTCTTATATGTTCTTATATATGCGAGAAACTAATGAGTTAGTTTGCTAGAGATTGCTGGTACTGCTCGTTACGTTCCAGAAACCATACCTCGGCGGCTCTTAGTTCGAGTTCGCTGAGGATTTTTATTTGTGGGGCACCACTTCTTCGGGCAATGATTACGGCTCCTTTTTTAGGTCGGAGTCCGATTAGGGATTTTAGGCCGAGGCTGTACGCTCCAAGTTGGCAACAAAATTGGTCGATGATGGATTCGCTACGTGTATCTTTTGCGGTCTTCCAGTCTGCTATGAATGGGCCGTCTCCATCTATGTCTATTAGGGCGTCCGCTGTACCTGCATATCCGTGTTGTTCGTTATACACACTAAATTCTGAAGCATGAATGGCGGTTACACGTTCCAAGATGAAAGACCGTAAGCCTCTGGCGTAGCCACTGGCTGAGAAACCAACTTTCGGGGCGTTCTCTGCTGCCTTTTCGAGTGCCCACTTTGTAACTTTGCTAGGGCACCGTTCAAGTCCGTCCGATCCAGTCTTCCAGACTCCTCGGTTGTTGCCAGCGTTTCGTGCCAGCTTTGCACCAGTTTTAAGAAGGTATTCTGCATGTGAGTGTGCAAGTTCTCCACGTTTGCAAGCAATGTCCCTTTCTGTGTAACTGTTGGGTCTTTGTAGCCAACGTTCCAGTGCATCTTTTTTCTCTTGGGGTGCGGTTTGACTAAGGATATGGGTTACTGAATGGTATACATTTTTCTTAGCATCTCGATATATCCTGTGTGGATATAAAGTTTGAGTATCGTCTCGTTCCAGTTTCCAGTGTCTTAGGTCAGCTAGAGCGTCTTGTTTGTCTAGCGTTCCCATTAATGGTGAGTAAATACACGTTCCCATAATTAATATATAGCAAAAGGACTAAAAAAGAAAGGGGTCTTTTTGACCCCTTGTTTATTGGATTAAGCTGCTGCTTTAAAAACGTCTCCCCCGTCTAGTAACCGTGTCAGATCAAAGCCTTTTTCTTGGGCTTCTTTCCATGCAAGATTAATTGCATCAGTAGCACCTTTCTTTCTAGGAACAGCATTAAGGCTGTATCTAGTTTCCTTAGATTGTCCTGTTCTTTTTATGACTAAATCAATTTCAGTCATACAGTCTCTGTAGTCTTCCATCTGACTTATCTCATCTAGTGCTTGAGTGATAGTTGCTTGACTCCATTCAAGTACTTGGACGGAACTAGTGTCGTAGTTATAAACAGGAACAGAAGAAGCCATCTTTATAGGATCTTGACCTGTGGCATCTTTGTTATTAGGGCGAGTGTACTCTTTACCCCATCTTTCTTGAGCTTGAGCTAAAAGATCTTGAATATCTTCAGGAGAAGGGTCGTTTACACAACGGATAGGCTTTTTACCTGTTCCTGATACTTCTTGTACCCAGAACATGTAATAGTCCAGTGCCTCTTCAGATAACAAAGAGAAACGTAAACTATCCCCATCTTTGATGTCGGATGGTTTTAAATAGCCTGAGTTGCCTGTGGAGGAAGAGTCACGAAGACGTTTTGAAATGAGTGGCATGTTTTAGAGTGGCGTGGTTGCCTGATTGCTCTACTACAGTAGCACATGGACATTTGTTTGTCTATGGGTTAGAATGAAAAAACCCTCTCAGGTTGGCTATACCTGACAGGGTTTAAAAATTAACAACACAAAGGTATAGTAGCACATGAGTAATGCAAATTTCATCCCTAATATTCCATTAAATTGGTCTACTTGTCCGATATATGCGAAGGGTGTATTACTTCCTAAGAAAAACGAGACCGATCCAGATGCTTTTGCTGGCGGTAAATCACCTTTAGGCAAGGCTTGGAAATTAAATCTTAATGTAGAAGAGTCTGCGTTAATGATTGAAAAACAGCCAGAAGTTTTTAAAGCTATCGGTGTTTTTACTGGAGTTAAATCAGAAGGTTTAGTAATTTTCGATGTTGATAGAAACTTAGGTGCGATAAAGAAGAAGTGGGGTAAGGATCTAGAAGAAGCACCCGTAGTTATTTCACCTAAGAAAAATGCTGCTAAATATTTGTTTATTATTCCAGAAGAACATTGGTTAGAGGTTGAATCTCTTAGCCACACTGCTGCTGAAAATGAAGGATGGGAAGTTTTATGGGGTGGTCAGGGTGTAATTGCTGGTGAGTACTACACAGGAGAAGGTAATTACGAAATAGAGGGAGACTTAAATAACGTTCCAGTTGCACCTGAATGGTTGATTGCTCGCATGAAAGAGCAGTACAGAAAGAAACATACTGAGGTAGATATTAAATATGTAGATAACAGGTGGTCTAAGAGAAGCAAAGAGGAAAAAGTTGCAATTATATCTAGTTGCTTAAGTGTTATTGGATATAAGGGGCCAGAGCAAGAAGACTATTGGTGGGAAATAGGGGCAATGATTAATAATGAGTTAGACGGAGAGGAAGGTTTAGATCTTTGGAGAGAGTGGTCTAAAAACGATCCAGATTATAAATATGTTTGGGAAAATGGAGAAGATCCTTGTGCTGACAGGTGGTATAGGACATGGAGGAATGACGGAACTAGGTTAAATATGGGTAGTTTGATAAGACTTGCGGATGAGAAAGACCCAGATAGAAAAAGATTAAAGCAAAACGGTTTAGATAAATTAGTAGAGGAAGTCTCTGCTATTCCTCTTAAGTTTAAAGAAGAGATTCCTGACGGAAAAGAGATAATTAAGAGCTTTTTAGAAATAGATAGCGATCCAGATAATGAAAACCCTGCTTTTAGAGAACAAGCACTTCATAAGTTGGCACTAGAGGCGAAGAGAAGAAACTCTGCTGAAGTGGAAGAATTAGCAGAAGCTTATGAATTATTTGAGAGAACTAAGGGGCATAAACCTAAAAGTATTGATGAATTAGATGACAGTCCTTTTGATTACACAATCCCTGGCCTACTTCCTAAACCTTGGACACTTTTATTACATGCGGATGGTGGTACAGGTAAGACAGCAATGTGTATGACTATCGCTAAACATATAGCTGATGGTATTCCTTTTGAAGTTTATGGGGATAAGGTAAACGTTCCAATGGGTAAGGTTTTATGGTTAAATGGTGATCAGAATGAGAGAGTTTTAAGAAGGCAATTTGAACAGGTAAATATAAACAATAAAAGGAACGTAAAAATAGTGGGAGAGTGGGATATGCAATGGTTTACAAGGTTTAAAAATATGCAAAATAAGCATAAGTATGACCTTATAGTTATTGATAGTTTAGATGGATGTAATAACAATAATCCCTATAACGAAAATGCTAGGGAGTATGCGTTACCTCTTAAAAAACTTGTTAGAAGAAATGGTAGTGAAAGCGGTTTTCATCCTTGCTCTTTAATTATTATTCATCACAACAATAAAGATGGTTCAGAAAGAGGAACTACAGCTATTAAAAATGCTGTGGATGAAAGCTGGAATATGAGAAAAATGGAAGAGGCAGAAATAGGAGAAGTTCGTGGTAACGGTAGAGCTATAGGAGCTAACACTCGTTCCGTACAAGTAAGAAAGTCTAGAGACGATAGAGCAGATATGAAAATGCTCTTTACTTTAGGACTTGACTACACCTACAAAATAGCCAGTTACCCAGAAACGGATACAAGTCTTTCATTCGATTGTCCTAACGCTTTTTCAAGGGCGTTATTAAAAACTATGAGAGACAACCCAAAAGCATGGTCAATTAAAGATCTTGTAGAAGAAGAAATAGCAGGTACACATAGAGAAAGAGCAATTAAGTACGCAGTAAAGAGATTAGAGGACCAAAAACTGATAGAAGAAGTGTCCGTTCCAAAGGTAAAAGGTAAGAGAGGAGGAAGACCACCGAAGTTCTACAAAGCTCTTAACGTTCCAGAGAAAAAAGAAGGTTCTTCTATGCGTCAGTTAGAAAGTGTGTCTAAACTAAAGAAACTAGATACTGGAACGGATCTCAACGACAATTCAAATTGTCAAAACCCTACTTTTGTCAAAACCCCCAAGGTAAAAACAGGTTTCGACAAAAAAGAGGTTTCGACAAAACCGATTGTCGTTGAAAAGCCTTCCACTGGAACGAAAAAGAGTTTCGACACAAAATCTACGGGACAGGGGGTTAATGAATGGGACATGTGGAAAGTAGACCCTAAAGAAGTTGTAGATATGATCGTAAAAGACCAAATTATTGATGTATAGCAATACAGTAGTACAATTAAAAAACCGCAATCAGATTATTTTATGTCGGAAAACTTTAGCGGCCTAAGTAATAGCAACGAAGACAACAACAGGTCCAGACTTGTTAAGTTGTCCAAGATAACTGCCAACATTTCTCAGGCTATAGAGGTACTAACACAAAGTGGTATATCTCAAGAAAACAGACTTAATGATCACGAACACAGGTTACAAAATACAGAAATACTTGTAGCTTCCTTAAGCGACAAAGAAAGGGATAGCCGAAAAATACGTGAGTACATGTCAGTTAAAGCACTTAAAAATTTGTTACAAGTAGATTGGGATTTATCTCGTACAGGAGAGATAGGTAAAGAACTATCTAGTTTATGCCGTAAACATAATGTGGAAAGGGGTTCGGTTTTTGATGCAAACTTTGGAACTGTAAAAACATACCCACCTTTCATTCTTAGATTGTGGCTAGAGCAAAATAGATATTACGTTCCAAGAGAGTTGAGAGGTTCTTATGAGTGATAAGTATGTACGCATCTGTGCTTATACGATTAATTATGGCAAAGAAGAACCCTTAGCTTCTGTACGTTTTACCAGTATCGGAGAAGACGGAAAAGTGAACGCAGTCGAGCAAGTTCATTACTGGAACGAGCAATACTGCAATAGTCATATAGAAAATGCTTTAGCAAGCGGTTTAGAGGTATGCCTTATGACTAGACAAACTAAAAGAGTTATGAAAAGGAAAATAAAACAATGGTCTAAGATAGATTAGTGTGCTACAATAGTAAAGCACAATTTAGGTTAATCCATGACCTCATTTCAAAACTACTCTGTTTTTTACGGGATAGAAAATCTACATCGCTTAAATACTTGCAGTAGTATTTGCTTCGATACTGAGACGACCCAGTTACAACCAAAGAAAGGTGGTTTACGGCTTATTCAGTTAGGTTCTTACACAGCTAAAACAATCGTTGTTATTGATTGTTTTGATCTAGAAGAAAAAGACTGGGATCAGTTAGATAAATTTTTTAACAACGGTTGCCGTTTTTGGTTAGCTCATAATGCTGTGTTTGATTTGGGCTGGTTACAAGAACAGGGAATCTATGTAAGAGGAAATGTTAGGTGTTCCTTTATAGCTAATAAACTTTTATACAACGGTGTACCTCACGCTAAACATTCACTGGATGCTTTAGCTAGTAAACATTTATCTGTTGAATTACCGAAGGAACAACAAAGATCTGATTGGTCCAAACCTGAATTATCTAAAGAACAATTAGAATATGCAGCTACAGACGTAGAAGTGTTACTTGAACTAGATCAAATACTAGATCAAAAAATAAGTAAAGCAAACCTAAAAGCTAGTTATATACTGGAATGTCAAGCTTTACCTGCTATGGCTCAGATGTGGAGGATAGGTTTACCTTGGAACGCACAAGCTTTACAAACTTATAAAGAAGATAAAGCTTTTGATGTGCAACACATGGGAGATGAGTTTATACGAGAGTTAGATAATTCTCTTCCTGAAGGAGAGAAGTTACCTAGAAACGAAGACGGTACTTTTAACCTAAGACCCAAAGATACAGGTGCTATTCGCTTAGGAACTAAAAAATATGCTGGATTTAATATTAAAAGTTCCAAGCAATTACTTAATAAACTTACACTTATACTTGGTTACACTCCTACAGATAACAACGGTAAACCTAGCGTAGGTAAAGAAGCACTTAGAAGGGCGGCTGCGGATTCCGAAACGATCCAGACATTAGTTGAGTGGAAGAAAAAAGAGAAGAGAAGACAAATGGCTCAGAGTATTCAGGAGAAAATGGCTGATGATGGTTTTGTTCGTGCTTCTTATATGCAGTTAGGTGCAGAAACAGGGAGAATGAGTTCTTTGAAACCTAATAACCAGCAAATACCTAGAGATAAAGAGTTTAGAAGTTGTGTAGAAGCTCCTGAAGGCTGGAAAATAGTTGACGCAGACTTTAGTCAGATGGAACTACGCTTGGCTGCTGCTTTAGCTAACGATGTAAATATGATTCAGGCATTTAAAGAAGGTGCAGACTTACATGATTACACAGCCGAGAAGATGGGATGTGATAGACAGATAGCAAAGTCCGCTAACTTTGGATTGTTATATGGAGCAGGTGTAGAAGGTCTGAGAAATTATGCAGGTGCCCAAGGTGTTCTTATGTCGCAAGAACAGGCAAAAACTGTTAGAGATGGCTGGTTAAATACTTACTTTGGTATTAAGGAATGGCAGCAAGAGAATCAAGACAAAGTACGTTCCACTGAAGATGATGAATGGCCTGAGATACGAGTGCCTGTAACCAATATGCGTAGGTACTTAAAAGGTGATTTGAATAGGGTTACGGTTAGATGTAATACACCAATACAAGGTGCAGGGGCAGCAATTCTTAAGTGTGCTTTGGGGAATATATGGCCTGAAGTTCAGAAAGCTGGTGAAGATGTTGTGAAGATTGCTGCTGCTGTTCACGATGAGATACTTCTTTTAGTCAAAGAGGAGTACGCTGATGAATGGGCAAAACTATTAAAGGGGATCATGGAAAGTGCCGAAGCCAAGTGGCTTAAAGACGTGCCTTCTCTAGCAGAAGTCAAAGTAGGTAACACATGGGAGGAAGTACATTGATAGAAGTATCTAAAAACGATAAAGGTTGGTACTACAAAAAGAACAAGAGAGTAGGATACTACAGCAGTCTTGCTGAAGTAATGGTCGATGCCTACCGAGAAGAGTGCCCGACTCCTGATAATGGAACGGCTGAACAGCGAAATAGTTAAAGCTCAAACTAGTGATCTTCAAAGAGCCGCAGACTTTTTAGAGGGAGCAAGAAAAGTTCGAGCAGGTTCTAAAAAACAAAGAAGATTGTCTAGAGAAGCCCACAGAGAAGCTTACCTCAAAAAAGTCGATAGACCCATTTCGTGGTAGAGTAGTACAACGGCTATCATTATTAATGGCTTTAAAGCACGGAAACAAAACTTATATGCAGTTGTTATTAGACCCTAATAGGGCTGATCTAGTAGCGACTGAAGCAGAAAAAGAGGGTATTAGACCATCTGCATGGGTAAGAAAAGTTGTCTACAACAAACTAGAAACTAGCTTACCCAGTTCTGTGTATAAAGAAGCTGAAGCCAAAGATGAAGTTGTATGGCGAGAATCTGTGAGGAAAAGAGTTGAAGGTCGTTCCAGTGCTCCTGATAAACCTCTAGAAAAAACTACACAATGATTTATTACTCTCCTGTTACTTCAGGAAACGCATCTTCTAAACCTAGATTAAGACTTCATCTTTTCTGGGTTTGCTACCCACATCAAAAAGGAAAAGATATGCGTTACTCAGGTTACTCGAAAGAAGAAGCACTTAAACAAGCTAAAATTAATAACCCTACAGCTTCAATACTCTGGAAAAAGGAACTATGACCACTACAACAGCAACGCCTAAATTTAAGTTGAATGATCAAGTCAATAAGAAAAAGAATACAGGTGTTTTTCTATCAATAGGATCTGCTGTTGGAACGGTTATAAAAGTCATAGAGAAACACAACGTAAGAGGACGTATTTGTTACTACTACGGTGTTAAATGGCCTGACGGTAGAACATCAGAACACGCACAACACATACTCGTTCCAGCACCGTAAATAATGAATCAAACTCATTGTCCTTGTCCTAAGTGTTCCAAGCTTAGGACTAGAGTTGTGCTCACTAAACGTTCCAGTGATGGCATAACAATTAGACGCAGATGGTGTACTGCGTGTGATCATCGTTGGTATTCAGTTCAATATCCCGAAGTTGCGGTAGATAGTAATGAAATAAGATGGGTAAAAACAGGATCTAAAGCAGAGTTTGTACCCTCATAGTTTTAGTACTTTTCTTAACCAATTTTTATACGAAGGTTGTTTTACAGGATTCTGTAAACAAGCAATTTTTGCTTTGCACTTTGCTATTTCCGTTAAACAATTTGCAATAAACTGTGTCTGATGAAAGTGATGTCTTTCAATAGCTTCGCAGTGTCTTACTAATTGTTCTTTTGTAGCTTGTTCGCTATACCATCTTATTTTCTTCTCTAGTTCTAGCTCCTGTTCCATTGTAGGAGGTTCCATTAGTTGATCTAACAGAATAAACTGTTCATCCAAGTTCTCCATCTAATTCTTTTCTCTTAGCTTCTAACCCAGTGTAGATACCGTGCATTGGATTGTCAGGTAAGTGGCGACCATCAAGAACGTACAGACGTTCCATGTCTAAAACTCTTTGACGGTCTTCTTCTAGCCATTCTGTTTTGTAAAAACTCATTGTAATGTAGTAGTTGAATTCGGGTATAACCTTGACTGTAAGAAATTTACAGCTTGATCATCTAGTTTATTTGTAGACTGTTTTGCTGCTGCTTTCAATAGATCAAGTAACAGTTTTTTACCTGCTTCGCTACGCAAGAAAGCGTACAGAATAGGTCGAAAAGGCTTAAATAGTTTTCCCATAAATAGACTCACTCTTCACAATCTTATATAAAACCGCTACATTTGGCTTAGTGGTCCCCACCACCCAGATTAACCTCCCTAGATTTGCACAGAAGGGGAGGTTTTTCTATTCCAACCATTAATCAAGTTAGCAGGGTTATGGAACAAAAAAGCATTATTTGTTTTTGTTCACACTGCTTAGAAAAAAGAAGACAAATTGAGAGAGCTTACCTATTGAACAACCAATTAAAGGTAGTTAAAGTACGCTAGTAGTTTCACAATGCAACTTACTTACTAAACAACGCAGTGGGATGCGATGTTCACAAGACCCCTTAGCTCTTAGAGGAAGCTAGGGGGTTTTGTTTTTCCCAATGTTCAACCAAAGTTTGTAACTCTTTAATTCTGGCCTTAGCCCTTGCTATCTGTTCCTCCATCCGTTTGGATCTCGCTTAGTGACTTCTAATCTAGCAACGTCTTTCTCTACAGCATTTAAACGATGAAATATTTCACGAAAGTTACCTTGATTACGATTGGAACGGTTCGCTAAAACCATTAACGCTCCAGAAATAGCTGCTCCTATAAGTGCTGCAAGTAGTTCTTGAGGCATTTTTAACTGTTTATGTGTAATCTTAGACTACTGTTCCTACTTTCCTATGGATGCCAAAGAAAAAACCAAAAGCGAAGCCAGTAAAGAAAAAAGCGAAACCAAAGTATTAGTCAAAGACGATCAAGATCAACCTGAGTACCAAGAAAAGATAATGTTTCTGGTGTCTACAACAGCCCAGGGAGCTATTCTTTTTTGGTGTATTTGCGTGTTGTCATTAGGTTACATCAAGCTTCCTACAAGGATGTTTGGAATGGACATCCCAGACCAGCCAAGAATCGACAGTACTTTTGCTGCAGGGCTTTTGGGAAACATCCTCGCAGGTTGGGGAATCAGTGTAGGAGCCAATAATGGCAACAAGAAAAAGAAAAAAGAGGAAGAAGGGTCTGGTGCTATACCAACGACAGGAGGTTATCAAACTATTATTGTTAAGCAACCACTAGAACTAATAGCAAAACAAGCTGAAGTTCAAAGGGTTGATCCTATTACACAACGTCCCATAGGTGGAGACGGCAAACTTCAATGAAACGCTTTATTCCCCTCTTGCTTTTATTAGCAGCACCAGCCAGTGCTGACATCTCCATTAAACACACAGCCTCAACAAGCTTGAAAGTGGATGGTGCGGCAGTCCAAGCGATCAGAGTCCCATCAACTTATGCGGTTTCGGGCAATAACATGAAAGTGACTACTGGAGAACACTTCGGGAAATTAACAGCAGGTACAGCCACAGCAGCAGCAACACTTGATGTTGGTGTGTACGAGGTAAATACTGCTGGGTCGGCATTTTCATTTTCTGAAAGCTGGCTCCAGGGGGACGCTATACCAGCGATAGGTTCAGGTGTGGATGTCTCCGCTGGGGTGGTCGCAGACATGCCAGCCTTCGGTAACACTGTTGTCACGTCTGGGGGAGTTGCTGGAAATCTACAAGGTACGACCGTAAGTTCAGGAATTGCGACCGTCCAAGCTGGAGGGGCAGGTACAACTGGGGTCGCTCAGACGAGTTCAGAAATTACCGTTAAATGATATTTAATGAGTAAAATATATAAGTTATTACTGCTTATATCCTTTGCAGGCACTAGCGTTTCTGCTGTTCCCGTGGTCCCCACATTTTCTACGGGAACTCTCAATTCTCGACAAGAAACTAAAACTGTAGTCACGGAATCTATCACCTCAGTTGATTATCGATCAGGCTACGAATACGTGGTCTCTGGGCATAATATCGAACCACTAAATACAAACACTATTTCACCTAAAGCTGTATTAAGTGCACCTCAAACAGTTGATAACATCACCTTTACATGGACATCAGTAGATGTAACACCAGCAAACAAACCCGACTGGGGAATAAAAACTGCTGGCAACGCTTTCTCATTCACAGAAACCCTATCTCAACCATCGCTCCAAAATGTAACAACCATCAACCGAACTACAACAACAGAATCTATTGTGGAATCGGTATCTGTCTTTACTCAATAACATTTAGTCAGCCAGTATTTGCAAACGCTACAACAATAGCATCGCCTTCAGCTACATCACAGGGGTCAGTAATTAACCAGGGTATTCAAGTGCAAAATGGTAGCTTTATGTTTCAAGAAGTAGGCGATGGAATCCGTTGCAGTGGAACGACTCTTACCATTAATCCATTCATCTCAAAAGTGAACACTTGGAAAGATCCTTTTGAACCAACGTACCAAGAAAATGTATATGACGACAGTACAGATGATGACGGTAATTTAATCAATCCTGGTGGAGTTTTATATACAAAACCAATTAGAACTGGACAAGCTCGTAATAACTTGAGTTTTAACTATGGCATAACTGCAACCGTGGCGGTACCACTAGATCGCCGCATGACTAACAGGTGCGTTGCCGCTATGAATAGCCGTGTAAAGTATTTAGAACAAGCATACAAAGCTAAAAAATTAGATTACGCTCTTGGACGTTTAAAGGTATGTGCCGAGCAATTAAAACTCGGCGTTGTCTATGCAAAAGATAGCCCTAGCTACGTTGTCTGTGAAGATGTCCGTTTAGTAAACCCTCCTAATACATTGCCAGATCACACCCACAGTATTGAAGTTATTGAGTCTACTTCCGAGAATCCCTCTGCTCCTTTCTCCTTTCAGCGAGGGACTTTACAGGAGGAGTCTTCTTCCGAATAGCCAGCAACTTTTTAGTAAATTTCTTAGAGAAACTTTTAATCTTTCCCTTTAGCTGTTTCTGAAAGAATCGAGCCAGTGGCTGTCCTACCAAAGTAACTCCAACAACAGAGGTGATAGCTATAGCTGATGTATTTACGAGTACGGTAGGTTCTGGACTGTAGTTTCCAGCTATATCAACCGCACTAAGACCTTCCCAAACAATTTCGCATTTATTTGTAAGTTCGTCTCTTTTATAACCTTTTACAAGTGCTAATCCTCCTTTGCCCATGCTTCCTATCGGACTGTTTTGCATTTGATTAACAGATGGGCATGGAAGTATATCTGCAATAAACTGTCCATCAACATCTGGAATTTCAAACTCTTGTTGCCCTACATCGGTATCTCCCTTCTCGTCATTTTTGCTATCCTCTTTTTCCACTTCCTTTCTCTTATTCCCTTTTGAATTAATTTTTGGAACAGGAGGCACTATCTCTGGTTCGTCTTCCTTTACAGGTCCAACAGTAGATAGTCCGTCCCAGTCAACAGCCATACTTTCTAGTGTTGGTACGTTCCCATCACAAAGAATCAAATTTCCTTTTTCATCGTTAGTAACTAAGTTTTTATTTTTTAACGTCCTAGCTCTTACACAGCCAGGCATTTGAATAACAGGGAACCCTATGTTGTTTGGTATTAAAGGTTCAGGTGTAGAAATAAATGTTGTATCTATTGAAGCTTCAGGTATTTCTTTGATTGATATGTCTTCTATTTCCATACAACAAAACCCCCTAGCAGTAAGCAAACTAAGGGGCTTCGTGACTGACGCTCCAACAGAGCAGAGGCTAAGTTAATAGCTTGATAATGGGTCTGGTAAAAATATATTAGCAGTCGTTCCATTGACTAGCAACATCGCTTGCAAGGTTGCCCACAGCTTTCCGACTTTGACCAAACCAGAGACCTGCCAAAACGGGTCCGAGGATTGGGATTCCAGCGATTGCAGGTGTAACTTGAACCGATCCAGCATCAGCAATTAATTGTCCATTGGATCTACCCTGAGCCATCTTTTCTATACATTCAATCTGTTTTTCACTCAAAGTCCCATTCTCTCCTTTCGGGTAAATTGCAAATTGAGCTACATCCTGTTTGTGTGTATATTTCTTCTTAACTCCACCATTAAAGGTCGGTTTTTCGTCATCAATAATCAAAGTTTTTAATTTTGGATCGTGTTGACGGCTGGCAAATGTCCATTCTTCTGCACCATCAGATTTTGTTTCACTTCTTATTTGAATTGAACTATAAGGAGTACTAGAAAGCTTTGCTATATCAGGAATCCCTGAGTCTTTACGAGCCAAAAGATTAAGGCTCATAAAATTTGTTGCGATTAAACCACCGCCTAACACTAAAGAAGTCAGGCCGTTAAATGATTTGAATTGGATCATCTAAAAGGTGTTACGGGTCCAGTAACGGGAGGGATAGTAGGTACTGGTGGCATTGAATCTTGAACTAAAGAAGGAAGTTCTTTTTTAACGCCATCAAGTACTGCATCAAAGATTTTTGATCTAAATAAGAACGCACTACCTAAACCTGTTAAGCCTAAGATGAACGCTGCTGTATTTATATAAGTAAGAATTTTAAGCATCTGTTTTGTCCTCTTCTTTTTTCTCAATGTAATTAGGGTTCAATGACCAACCTGAATCATATAGGTATTTACGGGCGTGCCAATTTGGTTCGTTTACTACGTTTTCGATAACCGCCCCATCAGCAATAGTATTTGCATCTATGATCCTCTCTGGTTCTGAACCACCTATTTCAATACAATCAGACTTAATTGTTACAGGCACATCATCCTCTAATAAATAGAGACTTACTTTTGTACTATTCTCAATGATTGTTTTCATAGTTATTTAAGTAAAATTTGTGTTGATGAAATAGCTGTTCCAACCCTTACGGATGTAGTAGCCTCTGTTGTGCTTAATGTACCAGCCCTTGATACATAGTAAACACTGCCTATAGATAAACCTGTATGACCTTCACTAACTCCTCCTATCACCGTTATTTTAGCCGTATCACCGTCAGAGTAGTCTGCTGTCGCTAAGCCTATAAAATTCGTATTAACACCTGATGTCAAGGTAGAGCTTTCTGGCTGAAAAACTTGAGCAGTAGAGGCAGCGGAAACATACACAACAGTATCTTGACCTTCATTCATAAATAAGCTTGATGGGCCACTTGCAGCCGTAAATGTTGTTAGTGCTGTTAACGTTGTACCGTCAAAAGTATAAGGACGTACTATGTTGTTATTGGCCCCGTCATGGATATGTAAATAATGCTTTTTATTTTTAGAGTCATACGTGAAACCGTTTTGAAAGGTATCTCCATTGCTAGATAAAAGACTAGCTGCTGAATTAAAACTAATTGCAGTACCTGATACTGTTCCAACTCTATAACTTGTTAAATTACTACTTGTAGTATCTCTATAAACAAAAATAGTCTTACCTGAGTCAGGATCATGGGATATTGCACATGACTGATTTGAAAGACCTAATTCGTATTGAGTACCTCCGTTGTTATTACTTGTGTCCTTAACAGCGACATAGAGCTTATTATTGTTATCTTGCTTCCACGACAGTATTGCTCTCTCATTAGTTGAGTCATATTCAACAGTACACCAATTTCCAAGAACACTGCTGCTGGTGCTACCTAAAGTACCACTACTACTAAAACTTGAGTTACTTGTCGCTGTAGCTCTATAAAACATAATTCCGTTATAAGTTCTCATGCATAAAAAGAATTGGTTATTTTTGCTGTCATATGCCATATCTTTATCGAAACTAGGGCTATTTCTAAAACTTCCTGTACTACCACCTGTAATAGTCGTACCAGATGCACCAATAGTACCCGCAGAATAATAAGCATAGTCATTACTTAAGCGAGTAAATGCAACTAAATAATGACCTGTAGAAGGGGCTACAGAGACTGTGACATTAGTACAATAGTAATTAGTGAAGGTAACTTTTGAACCCCATGTTATTGTCGTTCCATCAATAGAACCTACTCTCCCTGATATGCCATTACTAGCACTACTATCCCTCCAAGCTACGAAAATACGTCCATTACCTGCATGACAAGCATAGGCGTGACCACCACTTCCAGCATAAGTACTAGTACCCCAACCTTCCGTTATAGCGTCAATAGTCTTTATCTTGCCATTGCTTTGTAAAATAACACTAATACCTTTAGCGACAGTACCTTCTGCCACGATATCAATCGTGCCACCTGCTGCTGCTTCTGAAGCACTAGCAACTCCAAAACCGCTTCCTTTTGTTAAAGCCATTTCTTAAGTAGATAAGATTCCAGTTACACGACAACCAACAGTACCCCATGCGTCATTGGCTACGGTTGTATCGTATATAGGTCCAGTGTTATCAGCAAATAGCTCGTTTCCAGTATCTGTAATATCACCCCAAGGATAATACTGATCAGTGCCAGCAGACGTTCCAGCAAATGAACTGTTGAATTTAAACCTAGTACAAGCAGCGGTTCCTGTTGTTTGGTTTAGGTCAATCAAAATTGTATGTTTAGTAGCCATGTAAATCCAGTATCTAGATTTACTGTCTGTAGCTGTTATTTTCTTTAAAGGAAAGAAGTTAGCTGACATACCATCTCTATATCCACTAGTGTTAGTTGTAGCTCTAAACTCGGTAAAGTCAGTAATACCTGCTGCATGTATATCGTAGTACCACACTAAAGGAGGTCTAGTACTGTCACCGTTATAACCACTAGGAGAACCATGAGAAAGATAAGTAGTAGCTGGTGTTTTACCTAAACTCATACACTCAATCCCTGCTTTGTTAGCCCCGCTGCCGTCTGAGAAGAATACGTTAAGAATGTAGTAAGTACCGTCTTCACCTCTACAAAGAGCCATTGGAGAATCATAGTGCTGTCTACTACTATCATTAGAAGACATGCCTTTAGTTCTATCCGATGTACTGTAGTGTGCAGGCCAAGTAATATATTTCCCGTCATCTATGTTGATTAGGTTCGCCATTCTTTGACCATTGGATCTATATGGCTGGCCTTGAACTAATATCAAATTATCTAGACAACATATAGTTTGCTTACCTATTTCAAAAGCTTCTACATTTCTTTCAGAAGTAGTGTTAGTGTCGAAAGCTCTAGTGAACTGTACGTTGCTTTTATAGACTGAGTTATCCGTTGTATCTACAGCCCAATATCTGTCTGCATAAGCATCTTGTGGTTGCTGGAATCGTACTAAATATTTATTAGACCATTTTCCGTACCACCCGTAAGCTTGACTAGAAGTACCAACTAATTGTGTAGATGAATCAGCCGAATAATCGTAGTAATAGAGTTGATTATTGTTACCTCTATTGTTTTTCTGGGAACCACACCACCTGCAATAGTAATAATCGCCTGCTGGTTTACTGAATTGATTTTCTCCGTCAAAATATTCCATAGCATTACCCCAAGCACTAGGGTTTGTAGGCGGCTCTCCTCCACCGTTTTGTAAATTCCTTTGTGACCAACCGTTTTCACTTCCTATAACAGTATCTGATGTAGGGGGTGAAAAATAATGATCAGATTTAAAAGTTATGTCAAAAGTGGCTGAAGTACTACTAAAACCATTTTGTCTTCTTAACCCTGTCCATAACGCTGAGTCAGTAGTACTTAAGGTAATACTTTGACTAGCCTTAAGTAATTCCTTTCCAGTAAAACCAGTATTGTCGCTTGTAGTACCAATACTAAAATCTCCTATTTTTACTTCTAAACTTTTGCTATTAGGGTTGTTGAACTGTATTTCTCGTATTACCGCTGTTTGACTGCCTGTTGTAGTGGCAATATTAACTCCAGATTGGAGAGCACTTAACGAACTAGAAGCATTATGAAATTCGTGGACCGTATCAGCCATAAGTCTTCACCAGTACTTAGCAATCTTATTGAATAATAGCATTGTATATACGTTTAGCACTTCTAGATGTGTTTTAACATTCCCGCATAAGTTATCCCTGATGCTGGAAGGTTAGTTAGGTTTGCACCTGATATTGCTGGCAATGTTCCTGTTAGGTTTGCTGCTGGTAAAGAAGTTAAGTTTGCACCACTAGCAGCAGGTAATGTTGCAGGGAATCTTGCATCTGGAATTGTGCCAGCATTTAAGTTGCCAGCATTTTGATAATAAGAACCTTGCTGTCCGTCTAATTGATCTGCATTGATATTCAAAGCGTCAATATCTGACTTGGTTTGGTCAGCAGTTGCACCAGCTTCTATAGCATTTAATTTACTGTGGTCTGCGTCTGTAAATACATTGCTATCACTAGCACTTTCAACCAGTGCTCTTATTTCTGCTGCTGTTTGATCTGCTGTAGCAGAAGCTTCTATACCATCTAGCTTGCTGTGATCTGCATTAGTAAAATTATTTTCAGATAATTCACCATCTTGAACTGAATAAGTCGTATCTGTTGGAGTACCCCAAGATGTATTACCACTAGCGTCAGTCTTTAGATATTTACCGTTTTGGATATCATCAGGGAATGTAATCGTATAGCTTGCACTAGCACTGTGAGGAGGTGATTTTAGTTTTATGCCATGACTATTTTGGGAGCAATTAAGTTGGATCGTTCCATCATTACTACTACCGTCACCTTTTACTTCTACAACACCAGACCCATGTGGATTTAATTTGATGTTTCGGTTACTTGTAGCAGTTTTTATTTCACTTGTTTGAACATCTAAATCGCCTCCTAATGACGGAGTTGTGTCTCCAACAATATCTGTTAAACCTACATTTGCATTTGCAGCAATATTTGAAAGCTTAGTTTTTTCTGCGTCTGTGTACGCATTAGTGTCGGAGTTATTTTCATAGGCAGTTTTTATTTCTGCATCTGTTTGATCAGCAGTCGCACTTGCTTCAATAGCATTTAATTTACTGTGGTCCGCATCTGTAAATACATTGGAATCACTAGCGGCTTCTACTGCTGCTCTTATCTCAGCATTAGTTTGATCGGCTGTTGCTCCAGCTTCTATAGCGTTTAATTTTGTATGATCAGCATCAGTAAATACATTGCTATCACTTGCAGCTTCAACCGCAGCTCTGATCTCTGCATTTGTCTGATCTCCAGTAGCACTAGCTTCAATAGCAGCTAGTTTAGATTTTTCGGCATCTGTAAAAGCGTTAGTGTTTGACTCAGCTTCGTAGGCAGTCTTTATTTCAGCACCTGTCTGATCAGCAGTAGCACTTGCCTCTATTGCATTTAATTTTGAATGATCTGCGTCAGTAAAAGTATTTGAATCTGAAGCAGCCTCAACCGCTGCTGCTATTTGTGCTGCTGATATTGCCCCAGTATTTCCATTAACAGAAAGAACAGCATCAGTTGGAGTTCTAAGCAGCGTAAAGTCTGCCATCGTTCCAGCCGACCCACTATTTCTGCAATACGTTTTGTTCTCGTCAGTACGAACAACAATGTCACCCTCTTGAGTTGTCAGTGCTAACTGAGCCGATTCACTTCCCGCTTCTTGAACACTTGTTAAAGCTATTGCCGAAACTGAAAATGTAGTTCCCGAAAGAGTAAGACCGTTTCCAGCCGTATATGTTGTGTCAGAACTATTTGCATCAACGTATGCTTTTACACTCTGCTGACTAGGAACTTTAGTCGCTGAGTTGGTCGCCATATTATCTTCATCAAGCAAATCAGCGGAAATAGCGTAGTTATTAGCAGAAGCAGCAATCCCTGATAGTTTTGTCTTTTCTGCATCAGTGAAAGCATTAGTATTTGATTCGCCTTCATAAGCTGACTTGATTTCAGCACCCGTTTGATCTGCGGTAGCTGAAGTTTCTATTCCTGTTAATTTGGTTTTCTCTGCATCCGTAAAAGCATTAGTATCAGACTCTGCTTCATAAGCTGTCTTGATCTCGGCCCCAGTTTGATCAGCCGTTGCACTAGCTTCTACTCCATCAAGTTTTGTCTTTAATGCGTCAGTAAAGTTATTTTTAGTTAGACCGTTGTCACCGACTGAATAAGTTGTATCCGTATCAGTAGAAACAAAGTTTAATTTTCCACTTGCATCGTCATAAGTAACAGCAATATTAGTCTCTGTATTACCAGAAACCATTGCTCCGATAATGTCTTGAACTTGCTCGGTTGTTAATTGTGTATCTGTATTAGTAACAGTATTTGTAAATGTTATTTTATCGCCTGATCTTGCAACGCTTAGACCTGTACCTGCCTCAAGTACAACATCATCTGTACCCGATCCACTGTCAGTTAATCTAATTTTCTCTTCATCTGCATTGTCTCCATCAACGCAAGAAATTGCGTAAGTAACATTTACTTGTGCTCCTGTAGCAATACCTGATAATTTTGATTTTTCTGCATCCGTGTATGCGTTTGTATTGGCTTCTGCTTCGTAAGCAGTCTTTATCTCTGCTCCTGTTTGGTCTGCTGTCGCACTAGTCTCAATACCATCAAGTTTTGTCTTATCTGCACTAGATTGTAAACCTGCATTTGTTGTAGTTGCTTCAGGCAAAGTAGCGTTTGTACCTGTGCTACTTGCTATCTCTCTTGTGCCTGCTGTGTAGCTTAAATTAGTCGCTCCAGTATGAGCGTCTACATAAGCTTTAACTGACTGTTGACTAGCTGCTTTTGTAGCAGAATCACTAGCCATATTATCTTCATCTAGTAAATCAGATGAAATTGAATAGTTATTAGCAGAGGCGGCAACACCATCAAGCTTATTTTTTAAAGCATCAGTAAAGTTGTTTTGAGATAGTTCTCCGTCTTGAACACTATAGGTAGTGTTGGTATCTGGAGGGACAACCCACTCCATACCATTGGCTGTATAACCTAAAAACTTGTTGGTACCGCTAGGATTTGCGTGAATATCTAACTTAGCTTCTGCGATTGTATCGTCAGCTATTTTTGAATTTGTTACGGCACCGCTATCAATGGTCCATGTGTTGTTACCTGTTCCTGAAACAACAATATCTGTCTTGTCTCCAGCAGTAAGTCCTAACCCATCTTGACCAGCAGGGCCAGTTGGTCCAGTTGGACCTTGAGAACCAGTTGGACCAGTATTACCTTGTGGACCTTGGGGACCAGTAGCTCCAGTTGCTCCTTGTAAGTATGAAGTAGCACTTCCCCACGCACCACTAGCTTTTGGACCGTATATCTGATCATTTGTTGTGTCTATATAGAAATCTCCGTCAACTCCAAGTCCTGAGCCAGGAGCACCAGAGCCATTTAAGATTGTTTTTCCGTCAGCACCTGCTGGACCAGTAGCACCAGTAGCACCAGTAGCACCTTGAATACCTTGAGATCCCGTAGCACCAGTAGCTCCTTGTATTCCCTGTGGTCCAGTCGCACCTGTATCACCTCTAGGAATAGTAAAGTCAAAAGTCGCAGCACTAGACGAACCACTATTTGTTACAGAAGCATTAGAACCTGCACTTCCTGTGTTTGTGCTACCTACCGCTACGGTTGCTGCTGCTCCTGTTGCCCCTGTATCTCCTTTGTCTCCAGTTCTCGCAAAAGTAATAATTACATCTTCACTTGCACTAAAAGAAGTAGAACCAGAAACATAGGCACACGTTACCTTGTGATAACCAGTTGCTTCAGTTGCTGCTGAAATCGTAAACAATGCAAAATCATCTGCATTTGTTTTATTTGATATTTTAAAATGTCCTTTTATTGTTGATGTTGAGTCATCTATTGTTCTCAAGAAAGATTGAATATCTGTTCCGTCATCATCTACATCATCTATAAATAAAGAACTAGCAGAAGAAACATTTGCATTATTGAACTTTAATTTGCCTGTCCCAGGATCACTGTCAGCAGTAGAAGTATCAAATGTGTAGTCAAAAGTCGCACCACCAAAAGCACCTGTAGCACCTGTGTTTCCAGTCGTTCCTTGTATTCCTTGTGGGCCTTGTGGACCTGTAGCACCTGTATTACCTGTGTCTCCTTTATCACCTTGAGTTCCCTGTGGACCTGTATTACCTGTAGATCCCTGTGGTCCTTGCGGTCCCGTTGGCCCCGTTGGACCTTGCGATCCAGTGTTTCCTTGTGGGCCTGTTGCACCCGTAGCTCCTTGCGGTCCTTGAGGACCAGTTGCTCCTTGCGATCCAGTTGAACCTGCTGGACCTTGTGGACCAGTGGTTGTAATTGTGACTACAGAGTTTGACATGGGAGACTCTTAATTAACGGAATAACTAGCAAAAAATTAGGCTGTGTAACCTTCATCCATAAAGATGATACCCTCTAACCAATATTCTTTCAGCCCTGAAGGATTAGTAAGAAGCACATCATATCTATATTCGTCATCAGTAAACTGTGCTGTTTGTGTATCAGTTAACGTCCAGTTAAAAGTACCTCCCGTTGCATTAGTTACAGATATAGAAACATCTGCTGCCTTAGTTGTCCTACTTGGATTCCAAACTTGAGAAGAAATAGTGTATCCAGTAAGGTTGATAGCATTGCTACTACCATCTGCAACACTGATGCCAATCGTATGATCCGATCTTCTTTGGATCGTCATGTCATACGTTTTAGGTGCTATAGCCATTAGCCTAAAGTTTTTTATACTTTAACAATACCTATAACAATATTCTGTGTATAAAGAGTTTTAAAAACTAAGAACAACAATAATACCCTTACTCCCTGCCGTACCTCCTACACTTGTAGTGCTCCAAACACCATCGGCTCCTTTTCCTGGCCCTTTTCCCCAAAATGTACCTCCACCAGATGATCTCATGTGAATAATATTTATTCCACTTGCAGTTGTACCTGTGTAGTTATTTATTGTCTGAAACTCTGCCTTTTCACCTTCAATATTTATCATACCGTTTGTAGCAAGTCCAGCCCATCCAGGTCTACTCATATCAGCAGCAGCGTTAGTGTTATAACCAACTGAAGCCCCTACACCTCCTGAAGCCTCTATGGTTACTCCACTTCCTGAAGGTATAAATTTACTAATCTGACCAGTACCACCAATACCACCTGCATTAGGAGCACCTACTCCACCTGCTCCGACAGTACAGGTTGCACTGGAACCTATTTCAGCCAAACTGTAAAATCTGATTGCCGTTCCTCCACCTCCTCCACCTGCTGAACCCCAGTAACCACCGCCAGAATGGGCTGTTACCCCTGCTGCTCCTCCACCACCAGCCGTACAAATTACTAAAAAGTTTGATCTGCCAGCTTCAGGAGTAAAAGTCTGGTTTGACGATGTATTTTCAAAAACTTCAAATTTTGCTCCACTTGCTAGAGCCAACCAAGCTGCTCCAGAATAAAACTCAAGATAGTTATTACTACCGCCTCCTTGCGTATTTAAACGTAAGTCACCTTGACTTAAATCCCCTCCAGTGGGCCTATTGGCATTGTTACCAGCAGGTAACGTAATAGATTTACCCGTAAAATTCGGGTTTTCTGTAGGTGCTAAACCAAGATTGTCAGATAGTGATCCTAATGTTATCCAGCCATTATTAGAACTATTTCGCAGCTTTAATTTTTGGTTTGCTGTATCGACCCAAGTTTTATATGCAACCTTTGTTGTTGGCTCGTTACTACCTGAGTTATTTGTTTGAACGTCTCCAAGAATATTGTTTAGTTCAGCCCTGAATTGAGAACCACTTAGATTTTCGACAATGTAATCTCTTGAATTAGTCATACTGATACCTGATTACCAAAGCCAGATGCTCCCCAAACAAATGAACGAGCATAATTACTGTCATTGGCTGTATTTTTAAATGTTACCTCAAAACCTGTGCGTGTAATATTATCTATTTCAAAATAATCACCGTCCTCTCTGTTAGTTGAAACCTGTGTAACAAATACACTTGGCGGCTTATAGAAACCAGAAGCAAAAGTAACTTGATATGGTTCTAAACCTGTTGTAACTGGTTCCGTAATCCCCTCTGTTCTAGGTTGCATTTCAATAAATACACCTAGTCGTCTAATTGCTATATTTTGATCTACATTGTTACTTTTTAAATTAGCTTGAAATTGTAATCCTCTTGCTCTTACTAATCCACTTGTTAATGGTAAATAACTGCTCCAAGTTGGTGAAGAACTAGGATCATCATTTGTAGATCTATAGTAAAGAATAACATTACAATCGTCAGAATTTAAAGCAAGCTCATCATCTATAAGACCCCAAGTATCGATAGAAGCAGATTTAGTATCCCAAAGATCCTCATCTTCGTAAATAAAACTACGTAATTCTTTCTGTAAATTAACGTCAAAAATACTACCTAAATCTACAGTTTGACTAAATCCATACATACCAACAGAGGACGTAACATTACCACTAAGAACCGTTAACCTTAATGAGTCTAAACTTGAGTCGTATACACAACTTGATTTTGAACCTGCAAAATTATTTGTATGTTCATCAACAAACTGAATTAGAAGGCGATCACTTACAGAAGGCATAGTAATAACGCCTTTTGTACCTACATAATCATTAAGTAAATTTGTCCCAGGTGTAGGAGATTTTCTACCTCCATCATCCTGAAACTTAACAAGATAAGTATTAACGCCACTAACTAATGGCACTACAGCACTAGTAGCATTGCCAGGTAAAGTATGGTTTTCTAAAACTGTTGCATCAGACCATCTTGCAGAAGAAGTACTAGAATGAGCTATTAATACACTGCCACCAAGTAAGACATCTTTTTCTGTGCTTTGGTTCCACTGCAAATGACCACTATTTTGATCTATAGCTATTAACGAAACGCCAGTAACTTGTGCTGGTGGTGCTGTTTTTCCTATTGCTGTATGCGTCTTTGTGATTGGATTAAATGACTTTATTCCCGAACCACTAATACTGTAAATTTCTATTTCGTACGTTCCAGCAACTACATCTAAAATCTCAATTTGTTTAGTCCTTTCTGCTAATCTTGTTTCCCAGTTATTGCTTTCATATCTAAATCGAACATAAGCATTAGCAGTGTCATTTGTCCAAGAAACTATTATTTTTACTCTTGCATTACCTAAATTTTCATAAATTATTTCGGTTGTTTCTATACCTGTAGGAGTAGTTGGAGCTACATCTAAATTCGTAACATCCCTTGTTGTTAAAGCTATCCCACTCTCGATATTATTGTATTTAGAGGAGTTATAAGAAACAGCGGTTACAGCATAATTAATACCATCTTGTTCTTCTACCGAAACAACACGCCATGTTGAAGTTTGTATGCTTGAATTTTGGTAAACCCATAATGAATTGGCATTAGGAGCCGAAGAAAAGCCAGATGACAAGTTAATTACACCTGATGAAATGCTGCTTATAGCCTTACTTTCAACTGAGCCATCTGGAAGAATAACTGAAAGAGTAGGACTACTAGAAGCTACTAAACCCGTTGCATCATCAACAGTAATAGCAGTTGTTGTTGCACTTTTTATTCGTCCTGATCTTCTAGAACCTGCTCTCATTTCGTCAGCTACTTCTATTATTTGACCTGGCCTACAAACAACACCTGCATCTATAGAAGTAACAAAGGAACAAGTTTCACGCTCATTATTTTCTGTATATATAAGCCACTTACCTAATCTCTGAGCTTGCGCTCTACTCGTACAAGCAAAAGCATCGATATTTTTAACGATTGATCCGTATTTTGCAATAGCAGCGGTGTCTTTTACTTCTTCATAACTGTAATCTCTTAATTCGTTATCAAAGTATCTAACAACAGCAACAGTAGCTCTATTTTTCTGACTACTTGTTTGGTATGTAAAACCTGGCTCTAAAACATTTGCAATACTAAATAAATAACTTGTATCTTGTGGTGAATCTTGTGTTAAAGCAACAGAACCTGCTTGCCAATAAGCTTGTGCTCTAAATACGGAACATAATTGATTAATTACTGTGTAGGCTTCTTGTGCTGTTTGTATATTTACATTGCAAGCAAAACGAGGTTCAGTTCCTCCATCTCCATCACTAATTTGAGCACTAGCATAAACACTAGATGCATAAAAAGAAAACTTATCTAAATCAGTATCAGCTAAATAGTTGCCTAAACCATATCTTGAAGAAGTTAACAAATCAAACAAAATCCAAGCTGGATCGTTAGTAACTACAGCAGCCCCTAGCGTTCCATTAAATGTTCCTGAGTATTGAAGACTTCCATTAGACCTGACAGTTGCATTGTGAGGTACTCGAACTGTTTTACCCTTAATTAAATATGTTCTCTTAGGAATACTTGAAAATTGTTCAGCATCTATCTTCATACCAACTAACGCACAGTTAGGGTAAGTTCTTGCGTCATAAATAATTTCTGTATAAGTATTCCACTGGAACGCATTAACTAATTTTGGATTGGTTGAATCATCTGTAATTCTTGTAACTTTAATATTTACAGGAAACGCACCATCTAAATTAAGTAAATATTCTTTTTGGTATAAATCACCTGTTCTGCCCTTTATTTTTCCATCATCACCAGACACTTTAGTTTGAAAGCTTCCTCCTGAATACTGAACAGCAATTTCTAAATTAATTTCACTACCTTCTATGTCACCATCATCAGTAATTTTCTGTAACTGTGGTACATCTATAGTTACTTTTACTGCATCAACATTTGAGTTAGTTATTGATTTTGTTACAGGTGAATTTTTTGCAATCGTACTTGAACCTGTATTTTTAACTTGTGAAGTATTTTGAGTTAAAGGTATAACTGTTTGAGAAGATGTTCCAGTTTTATCTAAATAAGTAACATTTTTGAAATTTTCAGAGCCATCTGCATTTTGTAAAGGTGTATTGTTTAGGAAAATAGACTTTTTACCGTCTACTAAACCGCCTATTTCACCTTCTGAAAGAAGATCAAGAACTCGACCGAATTGCGTAGATTCAAGATTATCTTTAGCGGTCGAGCCACCGCCACCGCCTCCCTTACCACCACCACCTGAACCAATAACAAAATTAGCCATAATTACACCTCAACTTGTACGGTTTCGATTGCTGCTGAAATAACAACAGAACCAACTAATACTTCTGAACCATAGACGATAGGAACAGCAACGCCAGCACGACTTGTATTTTGAATACCACTAAAACTAAAACTTCGCCTTGGATCTTGTTCCGAAGAAGGAACAGGAGGAACAGGAGTTAATAAACCAGCTATCCCACTAAGAACTAAACCAATACCAATATTTCCAGCCAGTGCATAAGCAGAAAAAGTGCCAGCAGTTGCAGCCCCAAAACCAAGGCCACCACCAGCACCAAAGACAGCAGTTGATCCTGGCAAAGCTACGGCAGCATAAATTAAAGCAGCACCTAATATTATTTTTCCTACATTACCTCCAGCCCCGCCAACAATAGGAACAATAGAAATATCATTCTGTCCTGTTGGATAGTGCAACTCTTCTTCTGATAAATCCCAACTTCCAGCCGAAACTTTATAGTGCTGGTCAAACATGTGTTTTTCTATACCTTTAAAATTAACGCACAAGAATTTCATCACTTGAGCTACATTATTTACTTCCGCTTCTAAGACACGCTCACCTACAAATTTAGCTAATTCGCCGTATAGTTTTATTTTACGCAAGGTCATAACGAATCCTCTTTCCAATACATCTTAATAGCCATTCGTCTAATAAATCACGACTAGATAAACGATCTTGTAAGTGATGTAAAAGCAACTGATCACCGAGGTATAAACCAATATGGTTTAAGCCTTGAGATCGCATACTCATTAATACTAAATCATTCTTCTGTAACTCTTCGTCAGGTCGTAATTCTCTAAAGCCTGTATCAGCGAAACAACGATCAAAACAAGGATCTTTTATAAACTCATCTGAACTTATAGGTCTATCCCAATCTTTCAATTCTATTCCTAGCTGCTCTTTGTAGTAATCACGGCATAAAGACCAGCAATCGTTAACACCCCATACCCATTTTCTACCTATCAAAGGTGCTGTATAGCCACATGGCTCGTACTTAACCCACTGTTCTAAATTCGGTTGCACTACATACCATTTGAGTTTTGTCTTTTCACAAGCAACCTTATCTGCCATAGACAGTTCTGGTGAAGTTACTGGATGACTATGAATAATGGCTGTTATTTCCCCTGTATCTTCTGCTTTTGCCCAATCTTCTGGGTCAATAATAAACATATCCTCTGGCTTGTCTGCCAAATTTTTACAGGGAAAATATTTTTCTTTCCCTTTAGTAACGAGAAGTAAACCGCAAGATTCTTTAGGATCTTCTACTTTTGCATGAGCCAAAGCCCAATCTTTCCAAGTCATTAAGAATAGAACGATCCGATACCAGGAAACTCAGTAGGCAATACTTGTCTTTTAGGTAGTCGAACACCCATCACATCTATTTTTGCAGCCAATTCAAATTCAACAATCTCTCTTGTTTCTACTGATTTACGATCAATCACATAAATCTCATCTGGAAATAACGCAGAGGTATCAGGGGTGTAAGGACTATTACCACCAGAAAAATTAACAGCGTCTAAATATCTAAGAAGCGTTCTTCTTCTTGTTACTTTTGCACCCTCTAATCCCATAGGTAGCGTTAAAAGTAATGTTGTGATTGTTCCTAAAATATTACTAATCCTAAGTTTTGGTCTTGGTAATTGCTTGCCGTTGTACTCAAACCCCTCTGCTTCTATAGGCATTTTTGTATAGGCTTGACCAGCAAAGACAATACTTCCATTTGCATTTTGACTCGCTCCAGCATGAAAACGATAAACAGTACTGGCTCCGTGGATTACTGAACTTAACTCAAGAATAAAAAGCTCAATAATTGCACTAGGATTTTGTTTCTGTAACTCGCTAACAGGTACAGCCATTACGCTTCAAAGACCTCCTGAAATGTTGCTCTTATAGTTGCTCGATTCAAGTATGGAATAGTCTTAGTCCAAGAGGGACAAATGTATTTACCTGATGAACTTTCTCCAGGTGGTGTCCAAGTAAAACAATCAGAATCACTAGCTCTCGCATCTAAAAAAGTTTCAATAGTATCTGAATCAGTTTCAGAAACATTGAAAGTAAGTCTATAAACTTTTGGATTTTGGTTCATTCCAAACTGAATCCTTGCTTGATACCCATCTCCAAATTGAGTGATTTTCGTATTAGGTTGCGATGTTTTTGTAACACCGTAAGTAGATGCTATAGAAGGAAAAGTTGCCATAATTTACGCTGCGGAAAGGAGTCCTCCAGGTCTTTTTTGTCTCGCAATTTCTTCTGTGACGGCTGATGAAATCGCTCTTCCTAACATAGCGGATTGTCCTTCATCGCCTTGAACTTGTGAACCAGAAGCATCTACGTTAACAACAATATTTGTTCCTCCCATTGCGTTATTAGGAACAATATTACCGCTAGAACCTGGAACAAATAATTCTGGGCCTTTTTCTCCAACAATGTAAGGAGAACCCCCTGTTACTGGGCCACCTTTTGCTCTATTTGAAAATCCCCAACCTTCTGCACCTGTAGGAATACCGCTTCCATGTGTTCCCAAACCAAAAGTTCCGTCTCTGCCTGTACCAACATTTGCTTGCGCTCCACCAGTAAACCAATTCAAACCTATTCCTAGTATCTTCATCTGTATCTGCTTTGCAATCATTTTTGCAGCCATGTCTAAGAACATATCTGCTGTTCTCTGGAATAAGTTTGCTAATGCTTGTTGGGCTGACATCGAACCACTGACTATCCCTCTAAACGACTCTCCGAAAGCATCACCAACTACTTGTGCTGTCTGCGTCAACCTAAACAAAGGAGTCTGCATCCTCTCTATCTCGTCTCTGACAGTTGCAATATTCGTAATTAACTCTAACTTAAATGCTCTATCTAGCTCTTCTCCTAACTTTCTAACTGCGTCTTGTTGACTAGTACCAAGTAACTTTTCCATCCTTATATCTTTTATATCTTCACCTGTTACAGTTGCATTACCCTTTCCTGGTCCTTGCCCAAAAAGATTCATATACTTATTTCCTAAAGTTCTACCCATACCCATAAACTCATCAAACGCATTAACTTGATCTTTACTTCCTGTTACAGATTTTTTCTGACTTTCCAAAATAGCGTCTTGTAGTTTTTTCTGTACTTTCAAACTTCCTTCTGTCTTTATTAGATTTAAAAGTTGATCAGCTTTACTTCTACCTATCTTCCCTTCAGCAGCCTGTATATCTGTAATTAATTGCTTATTAGTCTTTAAACCCTTTACTAAGTTAAAGGTACCTTCATCTCCAAAAGCTATGAGAAGAGACTTTCTAACCGAAGCATCAAAAGCAGCAAAACTCTTAGCAGCATTAAGAGCCTCCTCCTTTGTCATGCTTAAAGTTTTACCTAACCTTTGAATATCCCTAGCAGTAAATACAGAAGAACCCCCTGCTGCCAATATAGATTTGTTAACCTTATCTATTTCCTTACGGAACTGTATAGCTTCCGCTACTTTAGAAGCAAGAGCAGATGTAATTATACCTCCAGCAAAACCACCCCCAGGAGTTATAGCCTCTCCTATTCCAGCACCCACAGCACTAAGACCTGCTACTGCGGGACTTTGACCAAATAAGAGAGGAAAACCACCACTAATCATGGCACTTTGACCTATCCTTCCCCAAGCAGGTGATTTAGGACCAGCTAATAACTGCCCGTTTGCTGCAAAATTTAAAGGAGAACTCGGTCCTCCAACAAAACTACTTTTTCTTCCTCCTCTACCTCCTCTTCCCCCTCCCGTTCCACTGACACCTTTAAGCCCTATATTCTCTATTTCAAATTGTCTTAAAAGAGCGTCTAACTGCTGCTTATCCTGTGTTGTTATTGCTTTCTCCAGTTGCAGTCTCTTAGAAGTCGTATTTACACCTTTTTTATCAAATCTGGCTAATAGTTTTTCTATTCTATGTTTTTGATTTAAGAAATCTAACTCCTGTTTATTTGTTACTTGTATTCGTTTTGCTCTCTGCTCTTCCCTGTGAGTTAAGTTATCAAGTTCCTTTAATTGCCTTTCTATTTCACCCGCATTTCCAAAACCAGAGGCATTTTTTGTCTGCCCCATTGAGGTAGAAATAGCACCGTATTGTTTTACTAAACCTTGTATTCCGTTCTTAAAGTTCTTTATTTCGGGATTACTTATACCGTCAAAAGTAGAAAGAATAGTTTCTAAATTTTGTCTTCTTCTAAGTAATCTAGTGTGGCTCGTAGCAAACGTACCAGTGCCTTTTCGTTGAAGATCTATAGGTAAAGAAGCCCCTGACTTCGGTATTGCTGGTACTCTCTTACCTGGATCGTAAATGTCATTTCCATAAATATCTATAGGTCCGTGCATCCTCTGACCATGTGGCCCTTTCCTTCTTCTATTCTCTATCTTTCTTGATTGCTCTATCTGTTGTTTTGCTTGCTTTTCCTTCTCTAAACCTTGATTAATTATAGTTTGTAAGATCTTATCTTCTAAGTCTAAAGCACCTCTCAAATCCTTTATTTTTTGTTGCGCTGCTTGAGGATTACCTCTAGATAAGCTATCTATCTCACCAGCCCAATCTCTAAGTTTTTTAACCTGTGAATCTGAATACCCAAAAGATTGAAGTTTATTTATTCTTTCTATTAACCTCTGCTTCTCTATAAGCTGCGCTCTAGTCTGATCAGCGTTGTATTTTATTCTTCTCTTTTCCCTATTATCATACTGTTCTTTCCGTATAGCTAACGCTCTTTCTCTACTAGTACTGTTTGCTCCCGTACCACCACCAGTTGCGACTTTTACACTTTTTCCTAACTCTCTCTGTATCTTATTTTTTAAGTCTCGTAAGTCCTGACTGAACTGACGAGTAGCTAACTCAATATTTACGGTATAGGTTGCTCCTCCGTCTGCCACTAGATCACCCAATTAATAGTATTAGTTTAGCGTACGTTCTTGTATTGAGACTTTCTTCGAGCATCTTCGTATGCTTTTTCTTCTCTTTCACCTTTTAATTCAAGATATGCGCTCCATGCGTATAGCTCTTCTGTTGTCATCGTAGTCGCTATTTCTTTGTGAGTTTTGCCTAACTTTTCAGCTATCGCAAATTGGAGATAGAGGTAACTATTCTTCTCCAGTTGTGCTTTTTACCGCATCTGGGTCAACCTCATCCCCCAAATCTTGCATCTTAGCCATTATGTCTAGAAGAACACTTAGAGGAACTTCTCTCCTTAAAGCTGGTCTATCTGCTTCCGTAAACAAACTTTTACCCGCACTATCTTGCGCTTTTTCGATAATTACCTGAAGAGCAAAGTCAAGAGTTCCCTCCTCATCTGCTTTACCCATCGCTCTTAGTGTGGTATTTATCTTGTCTCTATCAGCGATAGTTATAGGGGACCAAAATATTTTTAGTACCAGTTCTTCTCCCTTATAAATAGCGTAACTACTACGATTTTCGACATTGTAAGCTTTTTTCAGCTTGTCTATAGCACGTTCAGCAGCCATGTAATTCTGTATGTACTCTTGTAGTATAACCTATAAGTCTAAATAAGCTCTTGGTTGGTACTTGTAAGGCTTACCTGAACTACCTACATTTCCCGTATAGTTCTTACTCTTGAACGTTGTCTTTCTATCTGTCTTCCGTATAACAAATTTTTTGGAACGAAAAGCTCTATTAATATCTCTCATTAAGTACTGTGTGTCGTTCAAATAGATCCTGTACCAACTAGGTTTTGGGTTTATTTTCGGAGTTAAGTTTGCAGTCCTACCATGTTGAGCATACGTTACTTTTTTACCCCTAGTATCCATCATAGTTTGAAAATGATGTATCTTTTCTCCCCAGAAACCTGTTGCAAATAAAGCGTATTCAGAAGCGTTACCTATATACAAAGTTTGAGCTATAGGCACTACAGAGAACTCAGGTCTTTCTCTTCTTCTAGGTTTGCGAGCCGCTTTAATGGCTTCTTTATCCCAGAAAGGAGGGTTAGGATCTCTCTCTAGTTCACCTCCTTGAACTGGTGCAGTACTAACTACCCAACTCTTAGCAAAACTACCTGTCCACCACGGTCCTTTATCTTGCAAAGTATGAACGATCTCTTTTGTCGCCTCTGTTCTTGCTTGTCTTACAGCATTTTCTATATCCCGTGCAAGGCTATTTAAAGTTTTCTTTCTAGGCATTGGCTGTAAAGCTACAGTTAACTGTACTTAAATAATGACTATTATTTTCGTTGTTAACAAAAGACGGTCCAGATATTTCTGATACACGGGGAGAAACAGAGTATGTATCGTTGTAATCAGAAGCGTTTATAGACACTAAACCGTCTATGACAGCTTGAGATACAGCAGAGGACTCAGCAGTTCCCGTGTCTTTAGGAGTCAATATTCCACAACTTACACTACCACTGTAATATACTTTTGCTGCTCCTTGAGGTTGTAAAGTTGAGCTATCAAAGTCTATACTTACAAGAACGTACTTTTTTGTTCTACCTGGGGTTGTAAAAGGGGTGTTGTCGAATACTACTGTAACCCTTGGCTGTTTCTCTTTTAGAGAATTTCTTATAGCAACTTCTAGGGCTGCTCTAGCTTTAACTAAAGTCATTAGAAAACCACGTCTATACGGAAAAGATACTCCTGACCGCCCTTAAGTGTCCTTATACTCGTTATTTTTGCAATTCTCGCAGAACCAGAAAAATTTAAAGTAATTTCATCCTGAAGAAGAGGTTGATTATCTCCTATTAAATCAGGTGTTATGTATAACCTAGCAGTGTTCTCTTGGTAGCCACCTTCCTCGTTAGAGTTAACAAATTCTACAGGTACCTTTATTACATAATCTGTTTTAACAGCCTTTACATTTCCTGTAGCAGGGTTATAAGTACCCATAACTTTACGGGTATAAGTAACACTTGTATCTAGAGACTTTCCGAGGTCGGATACAACTTGTTTTGCTATTGCTTTAAATGCTGTGTCTAATGCGCCTGCCATAATTAACCTCTAACTAACCGAACTTGATAGCTGCCACTTCCACCAAGACAATAAGCACCAAGATAGGACTGCAACCAAGGATAAACGTCAAAAACATTGTTAATCGTTCCAACACCTTGACTATCGGTGTTGTATTTAACCTCCATATCCCCTATTTTGACCTCTTCGTAAGTTCCGTCAGTACCTTTGTTACCAGTTATTGCATCTGTCTCATTTGCTAATGATTTTGCTAATTCATACTGTGCATACTTAATGCTGTTTGGAATTGCGGTACAAGCAAGCTCAACATTATCTATTTCGTAGTTATTTCTAGGCCATTTTAATGATTGAGACTCGTCACAACGATCACCATAAAAATTAAGACTATCAATCCATCTGGTAGCAGATATTAGTGCTCTGTTCTTTTGGTCGTCAGTCTTGTTGTCCCAATTCGTTGAATCTGGAACGGTTTCAAAATAAGTGTTTGCTTCAGCTAAAGTCACATAGCTATTAGCTGTTGCAGACTTCAACGTGGCAACGATAGTTGCAGCCACAATCCCTAAAATACATTTCCCTTATATTGTAGCGTCATAAAAAACCCTCACCAAATAAATGATGAGGGCTTTTCGACTTCCGACTCAATACTAAGTTAAGAAATAGTAGTTGTGTCTAGAGGTGTGTTAACTGTTATCTGAACAGCAGGGATCAAATCAATGTCATAAGTAGCAGACCACTTGTTTGCAGTTGCTAAAGTTGCATTGGTTGGGTTGTCACCAGCATCAGTCCACTTAGTACCCATTACGTGATACGCAGTGTGATAGTCAACAGAAAGTACATTCTGCTTACTTAAGATGTTGCGATCAGCTTCAATCCTTAGATCTTGCTGAACACCTTCCATAATTGTGCCGCCTTTAAGTAGGTAGCAGTAGTACTCAGTGATGTGACCTGAAGAACCAGGAGCAACAGTGTTAACAGCTTCGTCAACGATGACTTTACAGCCAGCAAATTGACCAACTTCTTTAGCACCGATGCCAACGCCACCGCCACCCCAAGTCACGGCACCTGAAGCGGTGAGTGCTGCGGTAGAGAAAGTTAACATTCCTACCTGATATAGGTAGTAAGCAACTGCTGGATGAACAACCAAAATATCTGGCTCTTCACCACGCTCACCCAACTTATTACGAGCTTGAGCGATTGTAGAAGCTGTTAAATAGTTAGCTTCACCAGCACCAGAACCAGCAGCTTTAGCTACGTCAAGTGCGTTACCTGCAAGAGCAGTACCGAATAAACCAGCAAGTTGTGAGAACAAACGAGCGTTGTTTAACTTGTTGATTGCGTCAGCTAACTGATTACGAATAGCCAACATAGGATCTTCGCCAGCAGCCAAGACAGCCATGTCGTCAACAGCGTATGCAAAACCTCTGTGAACGATTGTTGCAATCTGGGTTGCTGTACCAATCTTCTGTGGTGTTAAGTATCCGTTTGTACTTGTTCCCCAGTTAGCCGCCCCAGTCATCACCTCTTCTGTTGGTGCTACTGGATTGAACTCAGGAACTTGGATGCGTGTACCACCTTCCTTGGAATCAAGGAAACTGTTTCTTACTACAGCACCACTTTTAACGAATTGGCTACGTTCTTTAATTGCCTCTTGGACATAACGAGCCAGATTATTTCTCTTTACGATGTCTGCTAAGAGAACACCGCCAGAGTAATTCTGAAATGGAGCAGCCATTGAGCCTCTCTAAAATTACGATGTGCTTGCCTAAGTCACGGACTTAGAAATAACAACTTCAAATCACGGATTCTTAGATGTTACTGAGATGCCTCTTTTTGCAGCACGGCTGCTAAATCAGGGTCTTGATTAGATAATAACATTTGTTGCGTTAAATTGCCCGTCTTCCAAGGGTTTTCAGACCCAGGAGCAACATTAGATGTTGGGCTTGGCTTTGCACCCATGCCAGCCGCATTACTAGCCTTAAAGTGATGTTCCCATCCACTTCCAGGGTTCTTCAAATTGTTAACGTAAGTACCTAAATCTTGTTCAACACCGCCATTTAAAATAACAGTTCTACCATCACTACTTTTATGCAATTTATCTTGCAAAAGTGATA
>VTLG01009385.1_pt1 | contig 37020 bp, 56 predicted proteins | sample 4694571 | NCBI WGS metagenome assembly VTLG01 (sample SAMN12604809, study PRJNA352737) | marine metagenome | biome: ENVO:00000447; feature: ENVO:00000209|ENVO:00000569|ENVO:01000036; material: ENVO:00002151; isolation source: viral sequences binned using virsorter ...
GCCTGTAGGCGTGAAGAAGATATATATCTGGTGGAAAACCAGGATGGAGTGATATATCAACATGTTGGGGGATTATACAGAATCATTGCAGACCAAAGCTGACTGCGCCCATCACTGGATGATCACTGAAGCCACAGGCCCAATCAGTGAAGGAAAGTGCAAGATGTGTGGTGCAGTCAAGGCATTCACCAACAGCGTGGAAGCAGAAGGATTGCAACATATCAACCTGATGAAAGGAAGACACCATGACCCAATCTGGATCAGGGAACATATCAACAGGGAAAACCAGCCAGGATTCTGAAGAAATCTGGTATCTGGCGTTAATGAAATTATTAATCAAGCAGGGGCCAGATGTGGTGCCTTCATCCATACGTTTCAGACCTGGCCAGAGGTTTGCACTAGATGGTGATGAAGCCATTGATGTGGAAGACATGATCAGGGTGGGTGCCATCAAGGTATATCAAGAATCTGATGCTGAATGGGCGCAAGCGCAACTGGCTGACCAGCCAGAAGCACCTGTGACCACAACAACCAGAAGAAGGAGAAAAGCACGCAATGGCTAGAATTACAGCAAAAAGCGCAGGGTTGATGGTTGATGAATTCGATTTTTCAGGCATCAGCAATAGTATGGATCTGGCATTTTCAGAAGACCCGGCTGATGTGACTGCATTTGCTGACAGTGAAGCCACCTTTATACAGGGCAAACCAACATTCAATTTTACAGTGAATGGCCTGTGGTCAACTTCCAGCCCTGCATATGAAGGAGAAATGTTCACTGACCTTACTGCCAGTTCCAGAAGGGTGGGCATATATCCTGGTGGGCTTGATGAAGGAAACGTGGGATATGAAGGCGCAACCATGATCACTGCATCACCCAGGGTTGCCACCATTGGTGATGCGATAGCTTGCAACGTAACATGGCAGGGTGAATCTGCCCCATTTCGTTCCCGTCTTATTGAAGTGAATACCATAACTTGTAATGGAAGCACTGTTGTTGTCAATGGAACTGGATATAATCTTGGAACGATTGCGGCAACCAATACGATTTTTGGCATCTGGCGCATGGTCGAAATGGGTGGGAGTGGAAGCAATACGATTGCACTTGAAATACAGAGTGAGAATAATGACACATGGGGAAGCCCTACCACGGCACTTAACTTTGGCACAATAACGCATAGCACTGGAGTTTCGTTTCTTACTGCGTCTGCTACTGGTCAAGCAGGCGTTGAATCTTGGTTTCGGGTACAAATTCAATCATCTGGCACAGGTAGCAGAACATTCAAAAATTATGTCAGTTTCGGGTATTTTGTGACATAGGGGGATTGCTATGGCAAGGACACATGGAAAGGATACCAATTTCAGCTTCAATGGTGTGGCAATTGAAGATGAACTGAACAGCGTGACAATGGATGCCACAGTTCCAGAAGCAGAAATCACTGCCTTTGGGGATTCCTATGGTGTATTTCTTGCTGGGAAGAAGTCAGTGGCCTTCACTGTTGATGGTTCAATTGATATGGATTTTGCCAGTGATGGCGATGCCACCATCTTTGATCACATCACGCTGACCAGTGGGCCAAAAACATTGATATTTGATCCAGATGGATCAGGCCCAGATACCAACAGTCCAGAATATACCTGCACATCTTCTGGTTTATCAGGTGCTTTGTGTACCAGTTATACGATCAGTTTGCCAGTAGGTGGTGCGGCAACATACAGCGCAACATTTCAATGTAGTGGATCAACCACCAGGGCAGTATCCTAATTTAAAGGGGGCAAGATATGGCACGCGCACATGGTAAAGATGCAGATTTCACATTTGATTCTGTTGCAATAGAAGATGAATTATCTTCTGCCACATTATCATTTTCTGTGCCTGAAGCAGATATCACAGCGTTTGGTGATAGTTATCAGAATTTTATAGCTGGAAAACCGACAGCCACATACGATATTTCCGGTTATGCAGACCTAGCATCCAGTCAGGGTGATGTCACCATATTTGGTGAACTTGGCCTGGAAGCTGAAGAAATCGACTTTGAACCAGATGGAACCACTGGATACAATGGATTTGCCATTGTGACTGCATACAGCATCACCAGCACTGTTGGTGGGCCAATAACGTATACAGCATCATTCAGGCACAATGGTGGCAGTGCCGCCGCTGATGGTAATGCACCCACCAGAGCATAAATAAAAATCTGGTCTGGCCCTTGGCTGGAGAGGAACAAGGGCTGGACTTACAAAAAAGAGGTTCTATGAAACCCAAGGCAAAAAAGGGAAAATTTAAGATACCAGCAATCAGGATCAGTGCTGATGATTGTGCCATAAACGTGGGGCAGGTCATTGAAGATGGGGAAGTGGTGGATGTTGGAATACCATACTATGTGCATGAAGATGAATGGGTGGAACTGACACCAGTAATCACTGTCAGGGAAGTCATGCAATTATCCAGGTTGCAACAGGCGGCTAGTGATACCAACAACCTGGGTGAAAACCTGACCATGCTGTGTAATGAACTGTCCAAAAGGGTCATTGCCTGGAACTGGACTGATCTGGCAGGTGATCCATTTGAATCACCTTACAACAGGCCAGATGTGCTGGAAGGTTTATCATCAGATGAATTGCTGTGGCTGGTGAATGCCGCCAGCAACCAGGAGACAGCACAAGATAGAAAAAAAGGTTTGCAGAATTTGGAAGATATATCCTTGGAAATGGCGCACAACCAAACAGCATCACAATAGGCATAATCTGTGAAACCTTTGGATGTTTGCCAAGTGAAGTTGAAAATGAAGATTGGTCAGTAATCAGGGATATCATGGATCATCGATTATTGGCCAGCGCAAAAGATCAGCACAACCAGGACGCATCACAGATGCAACCAGCACAGGTGAAAATCTGGCGTGAAATGGTTGAAGCAGTGGAAGAAATGGAAGAAGAATAAATGGCAGATGCGACAACAGTAGCAGTTCTGATCAAGGCCAGAGATGAAGCGTCATCTGTGCTGAAGCGTGTTGGCGATCAAAGCCAGCGCATGGCTGATGGATTCAAAAAGCACAGAAGGGAAATTGGCATGGCGGCGGCTGGGATTGGTGCCGCCATTACAGGTGCGGCTGTCATGTCAGTCAAAGCGGCTAGTGACCTTGGCGAATCCATGAACGCTGTCAATGTCATCTTTGGTGATGGTGCCAAGGTAATCCATGAATTTGGGCAGACATCATCCAGATCAGCTGGTCTGTCCACTGCCAGCTTCAACCAGCTGGCATCCACCACAGGCGCATTGTTGAAAGATGTTGGCCTTCCAATGGAAAAGGTGGCAGGGCTGACAACTGATCTGACTGTGCGTGCGGCTGACATGGCATCTGTGATGAATACCAGCGTGGAAGATGCGCTGTCAGCAGTAGGACAGGCATTGCGTGGTGAAACAGAGGCTATCAGGCGTTATGCAGGTGATGTCACAGACGCATCACTGGAACAGTTCAGGCTGGCTGAAGGAATGCAAAAATCAGTCAAGGAAATGACAGAACAGGAAAAGCGTTTGTTGCGTGTGTCACTGATAATGCAACAGACTGACACAATGGCTGGCGATTTTGCCAATACGCAAAATAGCCTGGCAAACCAGTTGCGTATTGCCAATGCAGAATTTGAGAATACAAGGGCGGCAATAGGTCTGGCGTTGTTGCCTATCATGGAACAGTTTGCAGGTGTATTGATGCCAATCCTGTCAAGAATCAGCGATTGGATCAAGCAAAACCCAGAACTGTCCAAATGGATCATCATCATCACTGCTGGTATTGGTGCGTTGTTGATACCTTTGGGCGCATTACTTCTGATCCTTCCAGGATTAGCGGCTGGCTTCACAATGGTATCAGCTTCCATCTTGCCCATCACAATTGGGCTGATAGCAGTAGTGGCCGCAGTAGCGGCGGCAATACTGATCTGGAAGAACTGGGACAGGATCATGGAAGTGGTGAAAAAGGGGCTGGTGATAGTTGCCAAGGGATTCCTGGAATATGCCAAAACTATCCTGAAAGGCGCAAAGGCTATTGCTGATTTCATTCCTGGCATGGATGGTCTGGCCAAGAAGATTGATGAAGGCATTGGCAAGATTGATGAAATAGAACATAGCATGGACAGGTGGGCTGAAGGCACCAAGGATGCTGAAGTATCTATCACAAACAGTTCAGAAAAGATGGCAGACAGCCAGAATGAAGTGGCCAAGGCATCAGCTGATAAAGCTGTGGTAGTGGGTGACAGTGCAGTGAAGGTGGAAACAGCTATCAATAATGAATTAAGGGCTGTACAGACTGCATCCACAAAGGAAATAGAAGCAATTGACCTGGTGGCTGAAGCTACTAAAAAAGCACAATCAGAAAGATTTCAAGCAATCCTAGAAAGTGGCAAACTAATCCATGAAGCCAGCAAACGTGAAAGGGAACGCATTGAAAGTGATCTGGATGCGCTGGCTGATAAATACAGTCAGACCAATATGCGCTGGCGTACCAATGCCCTTGACCAGGAAAAAGTGCTGGAAGCATGGGCAGGTTTAACAGGCAAAACAATCCAGGATGTCATCAAGGATTGGCAGGGAATGCGTCTGGATTTCAATGATACTGAACGAGTGGTGGCAGAATTTGAAAAAGCCACTGGACGTGATTTGTTCAAATGGTCTGAAGATAATGCACGCAATATGAAAAGGGTGCAGGATTCAGCGGAAAATCTGCGTTCTAAATTTGGCGAATTACAGCACCAGATTCAGATGTCAGCTGATGAAGATTTTGCAGAAGATTGGGAATCTATCACTGCACCCACAAATATTCCAAAACCAAAGGTGCCAGAAATAACAAGCAGAACCACAGCGGCTGGTGTTCAGCCACTGTTGGGCAAATCTGATTTTGAAAGATTGGGTGAATTTGCAGATCAAACAGATGCCGCAATACGCAAAGGGAATGTGAAACAGGGTGTGCTGGGTGGCACAAAAGCACAGGTGGAGGAAAAGCTGAACAGACTTGCTGAAACCAATATCAAGAATCTTGGATGGAGTAGAGAAAAAGCAGATCAATATAATGAATCATTAAAGATGACAGGATTCGCAAGGGCAACCAGCAGGGCATCAGGTGGCGTTGCTGGTGGCCTGACCCTTGTGGGTGAACGTGGGCCAGAACTGGTCAACCTGCCAGGTGGTTCATATGTTCACAAGTCTGGTACAGGCCCAGGTGGTGGCGTTGTGAACCAGTTCCATTTTCATGGGCCAGTTTATGGCGTGGAATCATTGAAAGAAACTGTGGTGGAAGCAGTCAGGGATCATGCCTTGTCAGGGGGCTTTGCAGGGGTATTTGCAGAAGTTTAAAAATGGAAGTTGAAGAATGTTTGAATATTTTTGCAAACTGGAAAGGGTAGTTGATGGAGATACCATTGATGTGAATATTGATCTGGGGTTTCAGGTCTGGCACAAGGCCAGGGTGCGGATGCTTGGCATTGACACACCAGAATCAAGAACAAGAAATCTAGAAGAAAAGGCACTGGGGCTGGCTTCCAAAGCCAGGCTGAAAGAATTATTGAAAGGAAAGAAAGTCAAGATTGAATGCAGTAAAGAAAAAGGTAAATTTGGCAGGGTTCTTGCAATCGTCTGGACGGTTGATAAAGAAGGGAAAGAAATTGACATCAATTCCCAGCTTATTGAAGAAGGTCATGCCAGGCCATATTTTGGGGGCAAAAAGGAAGCGTGGACCTGATGCCATTGAAGAAGGGAACCAGCCAGAAAACAATCCAGAAGAATCTGAAAGAACTTAAATCAAAAGGCTATGGGCAGAAGCAATCTGTGGCCATAGCATTATCCACTGCTAGAAGTGGAAGAAAAGGGCGCAAGAAGTAATGGCAAAAGGGACTTATGTGCTGGCAATAGATTGGAATAATGATGGTGACTTCAGTGACACAGGTGAAGATGTGACCAGCAGAACATTGAAGTGCGAATGGCGCAGGGGCAATGACTATGCTTCCCAGCTTGTTGGGAAGGCTGTTGCTGGTTCACTTGTGGCTGAATTGAATAATCAATCCGGTGATTATTCCACGTTCAACACTTCCAGCCCACTGACAGGCAACCTGTTGCCTGGACGCAGGGTGAAACTGACAGGGAATGATGGAACCACCACCAGGACGCTGTGGCAGGGCTTCCTGGACAGCATTGAGCCTGTGCCAAGCGTTAACGGCGCAAACACAGCCAGAATCAGGGCCATTGGGCCACTGGGATACCTGAACAAGTTTGAGGTGTCCACAGCCATGTTTGCCAGCAAATACGCTGGTGTACTAATCGGGGAAGTGCTTGATGTTGCTGGCTGGTCTGATGATGATCGTGATCTGGATACTGGAATTGTCGAATTTCCCAGGTTCTGGTGCGAAAGAACCAAGACATTGAAAGCATTGCGCTTGATTGAAGAAACTGAAACTGGTCTGCTGGAAGAATCGCCTGATGGGAAGATTGTTTATCGTGACCGTCATGCCAGGTCTAAAGACACCAAGTCAACCAACAGTCAGGCCACATACAGTGATGCCAGTGGTGCATCACTGTCCTATTCATTGATCACCCAGCAAGACCCATTGAAATTTATCTATAATGAACTAAGGGCTGAACTGGCACTGCACAGTGGTGCATGGATTCTGGGCAGTTCATCACTAGGCACCCAGACTGAACTGGCCAGTGATGATGAAGTGCTGTGGACTTATCCAGAAACTGGATCAGCCAGCCCAAGCATATCAGCTGGGACCACCAGGTTATTCACAGCCAAGTTCCCAAACAGTGGTTCATCCACTACATCAGAAGCTGTTGATGCGTGGACTACATTAGTTGCCACCACAGATTATCTGGCCAATGATTCAGCTGATGGGTCTGGCACCAATCGCACAGCAAACCTGACCCTGACATTAACCAAGCGTGCGCAGTCTTGCGATATATCCATTGAAAATGGACACAGCGGCACTGTATACATTACCAAGTTACAGGCACAGGGCCACAAGGTCACTTCAAAGGACAAGGTGGAAGTGGTGGCATCAGATTCCACCAGCCAGACAACCTTTGGGAAAAGAACTTATCCACATCCAGGAAAGTTTGTGCCAGATTCACTGGAAGCGCAGAATTGGGCTGATTTTCACATTAGCGCATGGAAAGATCCTGTGCCACTTTTAAAAATGACAATGGTGGGCAATAGAAGCACAGGCACACTGACAGACATTATGAGCAGGGACATCAGTGACCTGGTAACAGTAACAGCCAGCAATGATGCTGGGCTGGGCATCAGTGAAGGTTTCTTTGTTGAACAGGTACATCATCAGCTGGATGCTGAATTGAATCATAAGGCTACATTTTTATTAAGCCAATCAAGTGGATATGCAGGGTTTTTCCTAATAGGAACATCAGCCCTTGGCTATTCCACCAGGCTGGCGTATTAGGAGGCTTTAATGGCATGGACAACACCTAGAACATGGACAACTGGTGAAGTCGTTACGGCGGCTATAATGAACACCCATGTTAAATCTAATTTTGATGTTTCTGCACCAGCTGTGCTGACCACTGCAGGGGATATTTTATACGCAAGTGGTGCCAATGCACCTGCCAGATTAGCCAAAGGGACAAATGGCAATATTATCCACCAGGCCAGCTGTGCGCCAGCGTGGACAGCTTGCCCATCAATTGCTGGTATCACCCTGTCAGGCACGCTGGATGTTAACGGCACAGCTGATTTTGATGTGACAGATTTTGATGTGGCCAGCAGTGGTGACATTGACCTGACCAGCACCAGCAATGCCGCCTGTGCCATCTATATCAGGGCCAATGCTGGAACATCAGAAACCATCAAGATTCATGCAGACCAAGGGACAGGTGAAGGATCAATTGCATTGACATCAGATGCTGGTGGCATTGATCTGAATGCCGCCGCTGGTAAGGACATCACGCTGGATTCTGGGCAGGTGCTGGTGACAGCAACCCACAACACAGCCTGTACCATTTATCTGCACGCCAATGGGGGAACTTCTGAAACTGTCAAAATCCATGCAGATCAGGGAACATCAGTGACTGAAGGTGGTGCATCTGTTTCACTATTATCAGACGCTGGCGGTGTAGAACTTAGATCAACAGCAAACCTGGCAAATGCCATCAATATCACATCTGATGGTGGAACCACTGGTTCCATTACCATTTTCAATGATCAGGGTTCCAGTGTGACTGAAGGTGCGGCTTCAATAGAACTGCTGTCTGATGCAGGTGGTGTTGAATTAAGATCAACAGCAAACCTGGCCAATGCAGTTGCGTTGACCAGTGATGGCGGCACAACTGGTTCAATCTTGATATATAACGATCAGGGAACAACTGCCACAGAAGGTTCATCATCAATTCAGCTTCTGTCAGATGTTGGGGCAGTAGGGATCAAGTCAGGATTGAATGCGGCTGGCGCAATACGCCTGACCGCTGATGCTGGAACTTCTGAAACAATAATCCTACACGCAGACCAAGGGTCTGGAACTGGCTCCATCTGCCTAACTTCTGATGCTGGTGGAATAACACTGAATCCAGGCACGTTTGTGACAGTGGGTGCTAATGCCACCAATGCCGCAGAAATTAGGATGTTTGAGGATACTGACAACGGCTGTAATTATGTGGCAATCAAGGCTCCTAATGTAAGCACATCTTACACAATGACGCTTCCAACGGCGGTTGCAGGTGGCAACTGCTACGTTCTCCAATCAACCAACGCCGGGGTTCTATCATGGGCGGCGGCTAGTGCAGGGGCGGTATCCGCAATCAACAATGCGACTGCCAATGAACTGGTGACAATTGGAGCAACTACTACTGAGCTATGTGCAGAAGCTAATCTGACATTTGACGGCACCACGTTTTCGTTCAGCCGTGGTCATACCAGTTCTCTTGAAGCGATTTTTGCCAATACGGGGACTTCATCTGGTGACAGTATGTATGTGGATATACGGAACGCAGGTGGTGGCGGTGAAGCAGGTATAGTCATCAACGGTGAATCAACCAACTATTACTACATGGGCCTCTCAGATGGAAATCCTGTTATGTCCATTGGGGCGCATAGTTCTAGGGCATTTAGCAATGACACCATGAGATTTTCAGATGCCGCACCTCCGGTGATTACCTATAATACTACTCACCCAACAGGGACATTTGACTACGTTTGTGATTCCTGTGGTAGACACTCCCATGAGAGATTTGAATGTTGCGGAACGGTTAATTGGCACGATGACGTTCTAGCCATGAGGAAGGCGGCCATCGCCGTGAATACAATGGCAAACCCATATGAACCCGGGCAGAATGTAAGTATTGATCAGATGGTGACGCTTGGAGTCATGGAGTATGACACTCCAATTAAGCCCGGGCGGCCTGATCGGGGCGCATGGCTGGGACTTGCTCCAGTAGCAGGAACATGGTTTACATGGGCAGGAATGTATCAAAATAGGGAACGAATGGACAGTTACCATGCTGAACATGAGACGCAAATTGCTAGATTAACAGCACGGGTAGAGGAGTTGGAAAAACATGGGTAGTCACTATTTTGAGATCGAGGGAGCCGAACCGACTGAGGTCAATCGATTGCAGACGGTCAGATGTATTTACTGCGGGGCGGTTGATGCCCGGAGATTTGCCGCACAGGACTCAGATAATCCTACTCCGATGCCATTACGAATATATGCCGCCCGGACTATTGCAGTAGATGCTGTATGTCCTGATGCTCCCTAGCAGACGCAGTTTAGGAGGATTTTATGTGGGATGACGAAACGATTGTTTTAGTGGATAGGCAGGTAAAGGAAATTAAAGAACTAAAATCTGCATTGAATCAACTGGGGCAACAGACCAGGAATGATATTGATTTTTATAATCAAGTTCTGGCTGGATTGCGGTCTGGTGAACTGTCATGGGACAGGGTTCAGATCATGGAAACAGGGCAGTTGAAGATCCTGGAAGAAGCACCAGCAATACCGGAAGCTGTCACGATTCCATGCAACCAGGAAATGGCTACCAGTATTGCAAAAGCTAAGAATGGGAAAGACCAGGAAAAGGTGACTGCTAATGCTACTTAATCCACCATTATTGAGACATCAGCAAACATATGAAGATGCTGGGCAGGTACAGTCCAGAATGCCTGTATGGGATCAGCCAGGCATTCCAGCTGGTATTCATAATATCCAGTTATCCTGGGATAGGAAGGCAAGGCCAGATGGCGCATACATGCGCATTATCTTGCCTGATTTATCTGATAATCCTGATGAACGCATTCCGCACCCACACCATCACTGGGGATGGGTAAAGCCAAACACATGGTGGTTCAAGGAATACCTGGGGCAAGCACAGGTGCTTGGAACTGATAACAGTGAAGGGCGCATCCTGATGTGTGCAATGGCACGCATTAACAATGAAACATTAACCCTATATCGCGCACCTGATGCCACGCCACACAGCATGGTTCCAGATCAGGATATCAAGGAAAGATTGGAACCCACATACAACAGGCTGTGTTATAGAAGGGAATTGAATGATTGGCGTGTTAGGGATGAAAGAAAGGCATGGCAAGACGCAACAGCATTGAAATTTGTGGTGGGATATGTGGGTGACCTGTCTGCTGAAAAAAACCAGGATGACCCATATGGTCACATTTTCCACAGGGGAACTGGTGTGATTGACACAAACAACATTCTGCACCTGTATTCAGACAGCGTGGTATATGAATAAGCACCTGGCAATGGGGCTGTCATTATTGCCAGTGATCCTTCTGGCTGTGGGCATGATTAGCTGGGTATTAACACTCAGGGCTGATCTGGATACAGTGATTGATGCCTGGGAAAGTGAAGACATTGAAGTGGTCATCAATTCGATGGATGCGGAACTGACCCAGAAGATTGATGACATCAGGGAAACACTGGCAGAACTGGAAAGCATCCAGGCAGTTCACCAGAACGAAATGATGACAATCATGTCAGAACATGAATACATGGGTGAACTACTCACAGAACTTGGTGAAAAACAGCCACCAGGTGAAAGGCGTGCATATGGGAATTATTAAATGATCAAGAATCTGAAAGATGTCATTATTATTGTCCTGGCATTTGGCCTGATGGTACTGCTGGGCATGATCGTGGCAGGTGATTTCTATATAGCAATGGCAGAAAACAGGTCAGTGGATGAATCAGTGATTAACCTGCTGAAAATGGCCATCACAGGGATTGTGGGCATAGTGGCAGGTTATGTGGCCAGAAGTGACTGATGGCAAGTGATAATGAAGACCAGGATCTAAGGGCAGAACTAACACAGGCACTGGTTGAAATTGAGAGGTTAAAACAATCATCAAAAACAACTTTATCGGGAACAGAATTTATCACGCTGATTTTTGTATTTCCTGTGATTATTGCCTTTGTGACCCTTGGAATTATCATTGTTTGGAAGGCCACATCCAGCCCAGCTGAAGTGGCACCACATTTGGATATTGTCTTGGTGGCAATGGGATTATTTTCTGGGCCTGTCACTGCTTTTATAGCTACACTGGCCCAAAGATTAGTGGCAGAAAAAAAGGGGGCTGAATAAGAAGAAATGTTAGGTGTAGGGGCATATATTCAAGGCATGTCAGGCTGGCTGGCTGGCCAGCTGGGTGTATCTGAATCACTGGCTTTCCTGTTGACATCATTTATCACTGTTCTGCTGGCATCTTCTGCCAGCGTGGGATTGGTGGCACTGGTGTGGAAATATCGCAAGATAATCTTGCGAAATCGTGACCTGGAAATCAGCAAGTTCATCTTGCCAATATTGCCAAAGGTCAGGTGGATCAATGCACTGCGCATTCCTGTCCCAACAGTGAAATTTGCCCTGTCAGGATGGCGTGGCATAGCATTCAGCATTGGGCTGGTGGCTGTAGGATTCGGGCTGGCGTTGACCTTTGTCATTGCTGGAACTGATGATACAAAATACTGGCCAGAACCAGGTGCTTCTTACAAATTAGGCACCATGTATGGTGAAGTGGGACAGCCACTGGAACCGGACATTGTGCCAACAGAACCGTCACAGACCCTGAAAATCAACCTTGTTGATGGCGTGCGTTTAAGTGAACTTAGTTTGACAGGATTAGATATCGGGCGCACATCATTGACCACGCCATGCTTTTTCATTGGCAGGGCCAGTGGCAATTCATCAGGATATCTATACGTTGACCAGCTGGACATGGACAATACCAGCGCACCCAGTTTGAACTGGGCCAGCATGAACGTGAACAACCTGGTATTCAATGACACCTTCAGGGCAGATGGTCACACCAATGAAGTCAGTTTATCAGCCGCACAGCCAGAAATTGTGATTGAATCTGACAGGAACAGTGGTGAATTTTCATCCACCAATTCAGTGGTGGACAGGATTTTGATTGAACTTGAAGGGTCAGCAACAGTGGGTTTATTAAAAATTCAAGACGTTCACTGCTCTATATCAGCCACAGCAGATGGTGCATTTGATTTCCAATTCATCAAGGCTGGACACATCACAGTATCCAACACCAGGATTGGGGATGGGGATGGCATTGATACTGCTGATGCAGTCCTGGCCAGTACGATTCTGGCCAAATCTCACACTTCCAATATCGTGGACACACCTCTAGATGTTAGGTAATAGCGATATGCAAGACAAAAACATGGGCAGATTAGAAACGGCTGTGGCTAAGATTGCCAACAATGACCTGCCACATATACAGGCACAGATCAACCACATGGATAATAGATTGATCAAGATTGAAACCAATGTGGGCTGGTGCGTGAAACTGTTGATAGGGTTTGCCATTGTTGGTGCAACCATTCTGCTGGGCATAGTGGTTGAACTAGTGACCAGCCTGGAGCAATTATGATTGAAGGTATGGGCGAACTGATCAAAAGGTTCAGGCCAAATATTTTTGCTGGCATGTTATTTGTGACAGCACTGGGTGGTGGCATCAGCTACATGGGATTCCTGATGGGTAATGAAGGCGTAATCAGTGCGGCTGGCGTGGGCAGTATCATTGGGATCATCAACCTGTGTGGCAAAATCCTTGAACGTGATGACAGCTGAACATTACTGGGTTCCTCTTTCCTTCTGATAGCTGTAGTTCCCAGCGGCTATCATCCTCCTGTGAACAGGGTCTGGTTTCGGTATGCCAGACCCTGTTTTATTGCCTGAAATAGCACCCATTTGTGTGATTCCAGTGTGCCTTGCTAAAAATACCTTGAAATGACTGCAAAAGTATTGCACATAGATAGGCAAGCCATTAGAATCGCCGTAGGCGATTTCCCCAAGAGCCAAAACAAAAAACAGCACAGGAGTAGGAAAAATGGAGTCAATGATTAAAGGACGCACACTCAGCGGACATAGCAATGCAACACTAACAGTCACAGACCTCAAGAACCAAAAGGATAGAGTCCAGGTCACCATCCAAATGCACCACGCTGATCCAGTGGTTATTATCGTAGATCGTGCAGAATTCAAGAGAATCCAAAAAGCCTAATTGCTAAATAAGGTGATGGACTGGGGCTTAATGCCCCAGTTAAGCCCACAGCGGTCAGTCCAAATGCTGATGCAAATAAATTAAAAGGGCTTATGGAGTAGGAAAGATGAATTTATATGAAGTGACTATCAGTGGTACATGCCAACAGGTACAGGCCAGCAAACCAGAAGTGGCATTGAACAATGCACTGCGCAGACTCAAATATGGTGACAATAATATAATGCTAAATAATGTACTCAAAGAACAGCACAGCATCCATTTAGATATTGATATCAAGAACGTGGGCAAGATGATCCAGATTCAGCGTCAAAATAATCGCTATGATCGCAAATATATTCTGGTCAGTAATTGGATTGGGCATGATGAACGTGATGGCTGGAAAGCGTGCAAGGATGTCAAAAATGCAGTGATAGACAGGGCTAATGAAATCAGGGAAATTTTGAAAGTATTATATGACTTTGGTGACAGTATGGTGTGGGATGGATGCTGGCGTGGAATGGCAGATCAACTGGTGGATGAATGGGAACCACGCTTGAAGGAAATCAATGAAACAACAATGGCAACTGTGAACCAAATTATTAACGATAACAGAATATTGATCAATAAATTGAACAAAGGAAAAGCATAATGAATAAGAAAATCACTGAACAATTTCTGGCACTGGGAACCATTGCCATTGGGCCAGCATTCAATCACAAATCAATCACAGCGTTGTCAGCGTATCTGACACAGCAACACTACCAGGTGAAAGATTCCAAGAATTAGCCACTTAGTTTGCCCACCAGCGTCTGTTGGTGGGTAAACATGGTCAGGCTAAATCTTTAAAGGCTGATCAGGGAACTGCAAGGAGTAGGAAAAATGGCAGGGAAGGATAAACAGGTATACACACCAGATGGGGAACTGGTCACATTACATGACCACAACTGGGTGATGGACAGTGTGACCATGCACCCACAGCCAGACATTGCAAAGCCATTGGCAGGTTGCACAGTACTCTGGCGATGCACAAGAAGGAACTGTCAGGGATTAAGGGAAACAAAATACAATTTCAGAAAACCAAGGGTTAACCAACCAGCCAACCAGTTCAGTGCCAAAGTGGACACAATACTAATTGGCATAGGCAAGGAGTAGATAACATGGAACTGATCAAAGAAGGATCAAGGTATGTGGTCACTGGCACCTTTGATGAAATGGTGAAGCAGGGTGGGAAGGATTTACCAAAGAAAGCTGGTTTTCGTTACGATGGCACCAGCAAGTCCTGGGCCACCACTGACATGAAGATTGCTGGCAAGTTATTGGATCACATTGATATGTCAGCTGATATCAGGTCAGAACTGGGCAACATATCACAGGTCATACAGGAAACACTGGAACTATCAAGGGCAGTGGATTCCAGCATGGAAGTTCCCTGCCCAGATGGTCTGAATTATTATGGATTCCAGAAAGCTGGAATCCAGTTTGCATCCACAAGGGATTGCACCCTGATTGGTGATGAAATGGGTGTGGGCAAGACCATTCAAAGCATTGGCATCATCAATGCCAGCACTGACATCAGGAAGGTGCTGGTGGTATGCCCTGCATCACTAAGGCTGAACTGGCAAAGGGAACTGGAAACATGGCTGGTGCGTGAACTATCAGTTGGCGTGGGGATCAGCAACACACTGCCAGATTCTGACATTGTGGTGATCAACTATGACATTTTAGACAGGCACCTGCCAGCACTGCTGGCCAAGGGATTTGATATGTGCGTGGTTGATGAATGCCATTACATAAAGAACCAGAAAACCAAGAGATACAAGGCAGTGGCCAGTTTGGTGAAATCCATCCAGAAAAAGGTGTTCCTATCAGGCACGCCAGTTCCCAACAGGCCCATTGAAGGATATCCAATATTCAACCTTCTGGCACCGGATACATTCAGAAGTTTCATGGGATATGCCAAGCGTTACTGTGACGCATACCAGACCAGGTGGGGCTGGGATTTTTCTGGTGCGTCAAACCTCGCAGAACTTCAAAGCATTTTAAGGGAAAGCATAATGATCAGAAGACTGAAAGCTGATGTGCTGACTGAACTGCCATCAAAGGTCAGGCAGGTCATTGTTCTGCCCACTAATGGGCTGAAAGAAGCCATTGAAGCAGAAGCAGACCAGGTGGAAATGCTGGAAGCCAGCATTGCAGAAGCCAGAAGCAGGGTTGATGCACTGGTGGAAAATGATGACCCACAGGCATACAAAGAAGCAGTGGCGCACCTGCATGCACTGGAAGGGGCATTGTTCAGTGAAATGTCCAGGATCAGGCATGAAACAGCACTGGCAAAGACACCTTACATTGTCGAACATGTCACAGGTCTGATGGAAGAATGTGCCAAGATCGTGGTGATGGCACACCACCATGATGTTGTGGATGCCATTGCTGATGGGCTGAAGGAATTTGGCGTGGTGACATATACAGGCAGGGACAGCATGACAAGAAAAGATCAGGCAGTGCATTCATTTATGAATGATGAAGGCACAAGGGTCTTCATTGGTAGCATCCAAGCGGCTGGCGTGGGTTTGACCCTGACATCTGCCAGCACAGTGGTATTTGCTGAACTGGATTGGGTGCCAGGCAATATGTCACAGGCTGAAGACAGGTTGCACAGGATTGGCCAAAAGGATTCTGTACTGGTTCAGCATGTGGTCATTGATGGATCACTGGATGCGAAAATGGCAAAAACCATCATGGACAAACAGGCTGTGCTGGATGCAGTGCTGGATATATATCCAGACCAGAACCCTGATGATCAGCTGGCTGAAATCGCCAGCACTATCAGGGCCAATGCAGAAGAATCAGCCCAAAAGAAGGCCAGGCTGGACAAGGAAGCCAAGGGGATCAGCGCAGAACAGGCTGAAGCTGTGCATGACATGCTGAAGATCCTGTCATCACTTTGTGACGGTGCAATGGAACTGGATGACAGCGGCTTCAATAAATTCCACGCAAGTATTGGCAAACGCATGGCCCTGCTAGAAAAATTAAGCACAGCCCAGATGCTGTTGGGGCGCAAGATTGTCAAAAAGTATCACAGGCAGTTGCCAGCTGATCTGTACAGTCTGGTTTATGGGAAAACCAGGAAAGCCACCAGCAGAACTTGCAAAGGAAGCATTGGCCCAGCCTAGTCATAGTAATACACCTGAAAGGTGATTTGCGTGGCTGTATGGGCTTCTATGAACGATAAGAATCAGGCCAAAGGGCCAAAAAAGGAGCAGAAAGTACAAAATGAACCACATCAGCCTGTTTTCAGGTTATGAAGGTTTTGGACTAGGATTGAAGCTGGCAGGGATACCAATCAGAACAGTTCTATACTGCGAAATTGACCCATTTTGCCAGCAAATATTAGAACAGAGGATGGAAGATGGATATATCGATCAAGCACCTATATGGCCAGACATCCGCAGTTTGGACGGCACCATATTTACTAAAGTCATGGGTGAAGGATTACTGTCAGCTGGCTTTCCATGTCAGCCATTCAGTACAGCAGGGAAACAACTGGGAAATGAAGATTTTAGAAATCTTTGGCCAGAAACAGGGCGAATTATTCGGGAAGTTAGACCAAGGTTCATTTGTCTTGAAAATGTTCCAGCCCTACTTAATGGAAATAGAAAACGACAACAACCAGCCTATGCCATCACTGTTTTTAAAGAACTTACCAAAATGGGGATGGATTACAGGATCAGATATGGAGTTATGGGGGCAGAAAACGCCAATGCCCCACACAAACGGCAAAGGCTCTGGGTCTTGGCCCACGCCAAGGGCAATATACGGTGAACACCCAGGAATGACTGATCCTAATCACCTGACAGGCGCAGTTCAAAAATTTCCTACGCCAACAGCCAGTGAAAAATCAGGAATAAATCCAAGCACTGGACAGGGCGCAGGGCTGTCAAAGACAGTCAATATGTGGCCTACGCCAACAGTGGCTGATGCCAACAAGGTAACCAGCCCATATGGACAACTGGGGCTAGGCAACCATCCAGATATTATTGGCAGGGTTGAACGAGAAAAGACAACCAAGTCAGTGAAGGGTGACGGCATCAACACAAGGGCAGGGACGGTCAGAAGAAAAGAAGCGTTAAGTCCAGAATGGGTGGAATGGCTGATGGGCGTACCAGCACCTGGGTGGACTTCATTGGAACCATTGCCCAAATCGGTTTTTGAAAATTGGAAAAAGCGCATGATGGATGGCACATGGTGGAAAGATGAACATGGTCTGCCCAGGATCGTGCCAAGGGAAAAAGGCAGGGTTGACCGCTTGAAGGCACTGGGAAATGGAATAGTTCCCAGAGTTATTCCAGTATTCTTGAACCACTTGAAAGGAACAGGCAATGGTCACATTTAATGGGGATTCTTTCAGCACATGGGTGGATGATATTTCTGAAATTCTATGGACTGATTACAGGTATCAGATCAGGGAACTATTGATTGAAAATCCAAAGATGTACAACAGGATACATGACGCATGGGAAAAGGCATTTGAAGGAAACGTGCAACCAGAATATGCGGCTAAATATCTTTATGAAAAATTAAGAAAGGAGCAATCAAAATGGTCAGGATAGCACCAGAGGGATCACACAACAGGAGTATCAGCAATATAGTGACAGCAGAATACTGCGAGATGATGAACTGTGAACGTGAAGCAGTGTGGAAATGCCCACACTGCCACAAATGGACTTGCATGGAACATTCACCCAGTATTGGGTACAGACTAGCCAGCACAGGGGAAGTGCGATTGCGTGACCCACTGCCAACACAGTACAAGGATTGCTTTATGTATATGAAGCTGAAAAGACAGGGCAAAATTTAAATGGATCAACCTGGCACAAAATCCAATCCAGATGAACTGGTTTGTTCCAGATGTGGATTCCGCTGGATATCCAGGCACAGATTCAACCTGCCTGACAGGTGCGCGAATCCGCACTGCCAGAGTTATTTCTGGGATAAGCCAAGGCATAACAGGAAGGAAGGGAAATAATGGAAGATTTCACGATCAATACAAAATACAAAAACATGACTATATCAATCAAGATGTATGGTGCTGAAGTTGAACACTGTGACATATTCAACAATTGTCATGAACAAATAGCGCAGTTCAGCACACTTGCTGATGCAATCCAATGGATTGTTGATGATGAAATAGGTAAACTGAAGGCCATACTTTTTCCACCTGGCGAATCACCACATCTTGCCAATCTATATCGTGTGACATCAAGGCAGAACTGGGAACTGCTGGACAGCCACAATGAATAAGGCAAGGGTGGCATGGACATATGAACGCATACTGGATGTACTGCAAGACTTGCATGGCATAGTGCGCAGAAGGGAACGCATGCATTTACGGCACACCAAAGATTCATTTTCCTTGATGTTTGTACTGGCAAAGGAAGGTGATGAAGACGCTGTGCGCCTGATCATTGAAATGACAGATGAACAGCCATCTGAAGCCAGGCTGGAATACTTCACAGACGGTCACTGGGCAACATATTCAACTGACAGTTCAATGTTGGAATTTGCCCAGGTAATTCTAAGCCATGACACAATGGAAAAACTAAAGAAGAACAAAGGGGGGTGATAAATAGATGAAAACAAAGGCACAGCAGTGGAAGGATTATGACCGTATACCTATCCACCATGACACAATGGAAAAACTAAGGGTGATCAAGATACAGGGGGAAACCTGGGATCTAGTAATCAGGAAACTAATAGAAAAATCATCAGAAGAAGGAAAGAAATAATACAATGACTATGAAATATACAGGAACCATCACCAACATTGGGAACCTTGAACAGCACACACCCAAATTTGCAACAGCACCTGTGGCATTACAGGGTGATAATGGTGAAATCTTTCAGCTGGCAGTTGCATCCTGGAATTATTCCAATGGCATGATAGGCATCAACCAGAGGTATGAAGTAGAAACAGAATCAACCATGAGACAGGACGGCACATACTGGCCACCACTAATCAAGAAGGCCACAGCTGTTGCCAGTGGCGTGGTGGCAAGTTCACCACTGGTGCAGACTGCCCAGGCAATGGGTGCAGTGGTCAGCACTGTGATGGATATGCCAACAGGGTATACAAGTCAACCAATGGATGCGCCAGCTGAACAAGTGCAACAGCAAGTTCAGCCGCAAGTTCAGCCGCAACAGCAACCCACAGTGAACCAGCAACCAACAGTGGGCAATGCGGTGCTTCAGCAACAGGCACAGGCAGAACCAGCAAATGAACCTGCTGACAGGCCCAGACCTGATCTGAATACCAGGTTCAAGGAATGGCAGATCAATTCCAGATCAGCACATGATAAGGCCATCATACGCACTGAACAGGTGGTGCAACTGATCCTGGGTGGGAAACTGGTGAATGATCAGGGTGTTGTCATAGATTCCATGAAAATCGAAAATCTGACCAGCTTATACAGCCAGTTTATTGACCAGTATTTCAGTGAAATGGAAATCAGGAATTCTTTTGATTCCTTTGGGAGCATATAAAAATGGCAGTCAGTATCACAATGAAGGAAATCAGGAAAAGCCACAAATATTTTGTGGCTGGTGATCCAAGGGTGAACCCAGAACAGGCACTGACCAGCTGTTCCACCATTTCCAAGTATATTGATGGCGGTGCTAATGATGGCCTGTTGTACTGGGCTGTTGATGCTTCAGTCAGGCAGGGAACCAGGAATGGGTTCAAGATCGAAAATGAAAGGGCAATGGCAACTGGCAATGAAATACACAATGCCATCTGTGAATATATAGGCACAGAAGGCAAAAGCTATCCACCGGATGTGCCGCCTGTTTTTGGGAAGTGGCTGGCGCATTTTGGTGAAATAGTCCAGGAATGGATTGCCAGTGAAATGTATGTGTACAGCCCATCATATCTATACGGCGGCACACTGGATGCCATAGGCACTATAGATGGCCAGAATGTGCTTCTGGATTGGAAAACCACCACAAGGGTGCGTGCCAGCGGCACCACCAAGAAAAAGGATGACCTGAGATACAAAAGCCATGCCACCCAGTTGGGTGGCTACTGGCTGGCGTTATCGGAAATGGAACTGGATTTTGAAATGCCCACCAGTGCATGTGTGTGCTATGTCATGCACGATTCAGATGAAATTGATATTCACTGGATTGACCTGGAAGCCAGCGTGGAAGCATTCAAGGCAAGTCTGGCGTGCTATAACGCCACAGGGGGGCTGTTCTTGAAATGATGCACAACAGGTATCAGCCCACAGAATTCTGTGCCACTGATGGTGGCGGTGAAATAGATTATGAACATACTGCACCTGCCTGTGTTTTTCACAGGCAGAAGGAAAATGAATCTTTGCAGGTTAATGCACAGGTTCAGGTCAACATGGGTCTGAAAGACGCTGTTGAACAATTGGTGTATATGCTGGAAGTGGTCAGTGAAAAATTAAATGTTGACATGCCCAGAACACGCCAGAAACAGGAACAGGAATACCAGGAACCAAGGCCAAGACTAACAACAACCACTAATGTGGAAAGGCGTGGGCTATGACAACAATTGAAAGAATATACAACAGGTTTGTATACAGGGATGAAACAAGGCACCTGACCATCATGATGAAGCAGATGCACAACAGCGCATCATATGACGCATCTGCGCACATCACTATCAGCGCAACCAGCCCTGACAACAATGAAATCATCCTGTTCAAGGCAAGAAATGGGATCACATCGGATACTGCCAGAAAAAGGATTTCTGACAGGGTTGAACGCACAGTGCGTGGTGATGAAAGGCAAAATGACATGGGATTGCAGGGCATCTTTGGCCCTGCATCCAGCATTGTCACCAATGATTGGTTTGCCACCATCAATTCAGCCTGTGAAGATATCCTGAATTACTACTACAGTGGACGCAAGTCAGTGAACCTGTATGAAATAGAAGATGAAGATGAAGAATGGCGCATACTGGGTCTGCTGGCTGAAGATATAAACTGTATTTACGGCACGCCAGGAAGCGGCAAAAGCTACCTTTCAGCCATCTGGGGTCAGGCCATCCAGTATGGAATTGATATCTGTGGTCTGCGCACTATGCCAGGAAATGTGCTGTATTTAGACTATGAAACAAGGGCATCAAAGATGGCCAAGAGGTTCAAAAGGGCAGATGCTGGTCTGGATATCACATATAATCCCAGCATTCTTCCCATTGAATACAGGTACTGTGAAACCGCACTGCCACAGATGGAAGAAGCGTTGATGGAAATGCTGTCAGCCTGTTGGCGTTGCAGAATCCACATGGACAGCAACCCGAATGATGTACTGGTGTGTGAACATCCAGAAGACAGGATCAAGTTCCTGATCGTGGACAGCCTGGCAAGGGCATGCGGCGGTAATCCAAGGGATGATGACCAGGTGAACCAGTTTTTCCAGACATTAAGGGCCACAGATTTGCCTTCACTGGTGGTGCATCATACCAACAGGCAAGATGAATACTATGGAAGCGGCTATATATTGGCCAATGTCAGGAACCTGTGGCGGTTAAGAGCGGCAAAGGAAGATGGCCAGCCCCGATTATCACTGCAACTGCAACAGGAAAAAGAAAATGATGGGGCTGGAACCAATCAGCTGGGATTCCTCCTGGAATTTGATGGTGACCCTATTGATCCAGAGTCTGTGAAGCTGGTGCCGCAAAATGCGTCACTGGTGCCAGAATTAAGGAAGCACGCAAGACTGTGGCAACAGCTGGTGTGGACATTGGAAGAAACCAAACAGCACAGGGCCAGGATTGATGAAATGCCATCAGTGCTGAACATGGACAAAAGCAGGGAAAACACATACAGGAATTACATCTGGGCATTAAGGAACAACACAGGGAAATACAAGAACCTTGCTGATAATATCTTTGTTAGTGCTGATGGTGAAGCACTGGTGCTGAAGACCAGCGTGGGATACGAATCTGAACAGGTTGATCCAGAAGTGGCTGAACAAATAGAACAAATAGAACAAATAGAACAAATCCAGCCAGAAGTGAATGGACATGTACCGGAAGAAGTTATCATGGAAGAAGTCATGCAGGTGATACCAGGATTGGCAGATGATACGCCAAGAAGGGTGACATTATGAAGAAAAAAAACGTCATACCTATCAGCAAGGAAGATTATCAGCGTGAATACCTGGAAAATGGCATATCATCCATCAATCCTGCACATTATGGATACCATGCGCACAAATTCACGTTTTCTGAATTTTGCGGCTGTAGCATTTGCACGTTGTGCCAGCTACATGCCCACCTGAAGGGCAAAACTATCCACCAGGAACTGGTGCGCTGTTTCTGTGGATGGTCTGCCTTCAGTGGGCTGGGTGAAGATGGCAGAAAGGCACTGCTGGAACTGGGTGAAACATTGGAACCAGAACAACAATGAAAAATTTGGGTGTGGTTGACCCTCGCACGCATGGTGGAAGGCATAACACACCATGTTATGCGCACACAAGGGGCATTAAATCTGTGTCACTGTCCGACCTACTCCAGGACAGGATGGCACAAGCCACACCCATCCATTTCAATCAATTCAATCAATGAAAGGAAAGTGAAAATATGTACAGCGCATCAAATCCTTTGAAGATTTTGTCTTTGGGCTGGGGTGTTCAAAGTTGGACGTTAGCGGCAATGGCGGCTTTGGGTGAAATACCAAAGCCAGATTATGCTGTCCATGCTGATACTACCCATGAAATGCAAGGCACATATGCACATGCTAAAAAATGGACACCTTGGCTGGAAGAACATGGTATTCCAGTGGTCACTGTTCAGGCATCTGACAAAGTAGTTGGCACCAATGTATGGGCAAAGCCCTATGGGGAAAATTCTGAAGGCATTTTGATTCCAGCATTTAGTGTTGATGCGGCTACTGATAAAAAAGGTCAAATCAGAAGGCAATGCACAACCAGGTGGAAAATTGCACCCTTGCGCCGTTTTGCCAGGTCAACAGTTGGGAAAACCAGCCCTGAATGCGTGCAGATGTGGATGGGAATCAGTCTGGATGAATGGCAACGTATGCGCACATCAGATGTGCAGTATATAAAAAATATATATCCACTAGTTGATCAACGTCTAAATCGGGCCTGGTGCGTGGCCTGGCTGGAAGAACATGGGCTGGATATACCAACAAAATCAGCATGCACATTCTGCCCATTCCACAACAAAGATCATTGGCGGCATATGAAGCAACAGGGTGGACAGGATTGGAATGAAGCTGTGACTGTTGATGAAATCATCAGGAATAAAGGAAAAGGGGATGGCACAAAGTTTCAACTGTTTATCCATCCTTCTGGAAAACCTTTGCCAGAAGCAGTCAATATTCCAGAAGACTATGGTGCAAAACAATTAGAACTGGACATGCCCTGTGATTCAGGGCATTGCTTTGTTTGAAATGTTAAAGGAAGGTGAAAAATGATACCAGCCAGGACTGTGCTGGAAGTGTTGCAATACTGGATCAGGGAACCCAGGAATTCACAACAGGGAATGCACAGGATCATCTGCGATGCGATCAGCGCAATGGATAATGGGGAACTGGATGAATCACAGATCAAGATTTTTCCAACAGGTGAAATCAGGATTCCAAGCACAGGAGTGAAGGAAGGAAATGCTGAAAAATACAACACAGGGAAGAAAGACACCGATATCACAGGTTAACTATGTCAGGATCTTACATTCACAGAATTTTTCTGTTAATCAGATTATGGACAAATTAAAAGAAGAATTTGGGTCAGAAGCCAGGCGAAAACGTGCTGTTCAGAAGATGATTCAAGGCATGGGTGCCGAACACCAAACCCAGTGGCAACGGCACCTGACAGATGGTGAAGATTGTGCGTTAATTTCAGACGCAATGGGTGCGGTCTGGATGCGTTCAGGTGGTCAAAAGATTGAACCATCACAGGAAGAAGTGGAATGGCTGATCTGGATATGCAAAAGGGTTCCAACACTGCCACCATATTATCAATGGATAATGGCCACACTTTACAGGATTGAATCACTACAGCTGAAACCAGAATATTCCAGATATGAATCTTTCCTGAACTTGAAACCCTGGGAATCCAATGAAAACATGATGGCTTACAACCAGATTTATAATTTTAAAGATTTTCACAATGATCATTTCATAATATATGGATGGGATTGAAAATGAAGGATAAGAGGTATCAGCCCAGTAATATGGAAATTATCGTGAACATGCCAACAGATGAAGCAGAAAACCAGCGTGCCAGCGTAATGCTGGCCAATCCACATGTCAGTGAAGTGTTTGGGAAGGCATTGGAAGCCATGCAGAATGGCCTGGTGGTCTATTACAAGTGGACTTGCGGTTACTGCCACCAGAGGGCAACAGCTGATGAAGCTGACAACCTGTATGAATCCTATCACCACCAGGATTGCGGATTCACAACAATGACTGTTGATGCTGATCTGGGATTCCTGGCTGTGGCCAGCACAGCCAAGGGAACAGGTGAAAACTGATGGATGCAACACAGACAGGTCTTCATTCAGGTATTGATGATCCCATCTGGCACCTGTCCAAGATTCTAGCCAGGAAAAAGGCCCATGAATACAACTGCTTAGAAAATGGGGCAATAGCAGTTGGCACATTACAACAACAAATCATTGCTATCGAAAAAGATATCCAAACTGAATACAATCCACATCCAAGGATGTTCAAGAAATTAAGGCCATTGATCAGGGAATACCTTAAACATGAAAGGGGCAACCATCGTCAATTTCTGAAGAAATTAAAGGATGCAACAAATATCACAACAGATCACAACGAATCACAACATGCACAACAATTTGTGCAACAAATTACAACACAACACAACACAGATACAAAAAGGATGTTGTAATTGGCTGTTGTAATAGGGTGTATATATACACCCCTATTACAACATGCCATTACAACAACTTTGCCTTGATATCAAAAAAATAGGAAATTACTACAACAGGAGAAAGAAGGAGTAATGCAACCAAAATTCAACAATGGCCTGGTCAACCTCTACCAATCGGATGCACGCCATCTTCCAATCCAGGATTCCAGCGTGCATTGTGTAGTGACCAGCCCACCATATTACAACCTGAGAAAATACAGGGCAGATGAAGGTCTGGTGATCGGCAACGAGTCCAGCCCAGAAGAATATGTGAAATCCATGCTGGATGTGTTCAGGGAAGTGAAGCGTGTGTTGCGTGATGATGGAATCTGCTGGGTCAACCTTGGTGATAGTTATGCTGGTGATACTGATCTGCCTGGTGGCAATATGATTGGTATTCCCTGGCAATTTGCATTTGCCATGCAAGAAGATGGCTGGGTGTTAAGGAATGCAGTCATCTGGGCAAAATCTGCATGTATGCCAGAATCTGTTAATGGAACCAGGTGGGAAAGGTGCAGAGTGAAGGTGGGTAATATTGGCAGAGGTGGGGAAGGGTGGCGAGATAATGCCAACGGTGACGCCGTACAGCAACGCCATGCGCCAGATGGTTCCTTCCTACAAGATGCCCAATACACCGACTGCACTGGCTGTGAAAAGTGCAATGAAAATGATGGGCTGGTCTTGCGCAAGGGATCCTGGCGGTCAACTTCCAGTTATGAATTTATATTTCAATTCACACTGGGCATGGGATATTTTTCTGATGGTGATGCTGTCCAGCTTCCATCTGGTGCCAACAGGCGTGATGTGTGGCATGATATTCACCATGAATCATATGGCGGTGAGCATTTCGCAACATTTCCACCTGACCTGCCCAGGATTTGCATACAGGCATCAACAAGTGAAGCAGGTGTGTGTTCTGAGTGCGGCAACCAGTGGGCCAGAGTAGTGAACCAGAGTTATTGGAAGCCCACTTGCACCTGTAATGCAGAAAAAGTTCCAGCATTGGTGCTTGATCCTTTTTCTGGTACTGCCACCACGTTACTGTCTGCCATGCGATTGGGCAGAAGGGGCATTGGCGTTGATATAAGTGATGATTATATAAATCAGGCCATTAATAGGTTAAGTGACCAGACCCTGCCCATGATGTTGGTGACATGATGGTTGATCCCAAAAAGCAGTTGCGATCAAACAGAAGGGCCAGATCACAGGGCGCAAGGGCTGAAAATGATCTGGCCGAATGGCTGAAGGGTCAGGGCTATGAAGTCAGGCGCACGCACCTGAGTGCATTTCCTGACCTGGTAGTGTGGAACCATGAAAGATGGTGCATGATTGAAGTCAAATGGCGCAGTGGCGGTGCCAGGAGTATTTCCGGTGCAGTGGGTGACTTCAGGGCCAGCGTGCGCCAGATGTCTTGTCTGCCACCACCTGGTGCCATGTTAAGCGTTTATGTGTTGAATAATGACCTCTGTCACATATATGATTGGAAGGGTGATCAGGAAACAGGCAACACAGAATTTAGAGAATCCATTACACTGGGGCAAGAATAGTGGCCAGTAACAGGCGTGGTGAATCAAAACTATCACCCAGACGCATTGGTGCCTATCAGAAACAACAACAGGCACTGGAAATGCGCATTGCTGGGCATAACTGGCAAGAAATAGCTGACACACTGGGATACAGTGACCATTCCGGTGCTTTTCGCGCAGTGGAATCTGCTTTGCAGAAAACACTGAAGGCACCATCTGAAGAATATAGGATCATCACGCTTGAACGACTCACAACGGTTCTGAAGACCTTCTGGCCAGGAATGCTGGGTGGTGACATCCAGGCTGGGAAGATGGTTTTGCAGACAGTCAGCGATATCAGGAAACTGCTTGGCCTTGATGCACCAGTGCAGATGGAACACAGTGGGCCTGATGGCAATCCCATTCAACACGAGGTGGTGACACTAGATATTGGCGATATCACAGAAGCACTTGGAGCATTACAGGATTCTGGGGCAGTCAGGCTGGAAACCAATGGACACCATCCAATTGCCTTGGAATCACTATATTCCACACAAGCCAACACCTAAACAGCTGGCATTCCTGATGCTGGATAACTCAGAAGCGTTGTTTGGTGGTGCGGCTGGTGGTGGGAAGTCCGATGCGCTTTTAATGGCGGCATTGCAGTATGTGAATGTTCCTGGGTATGCCGCATTACTGCTTAGGAAATCATATACAGATCTGGCCCTGCCTGGTGCGTTGATGGACAGGGCCAAGGCATGGTTGATGCCCACAGATGCAAGGTGGCGTGATTCATCCAAGACATGGCAGTTCCCATCTGGTGCCACACTGACATTTGGATACCTGGAACACATGGGTGATGAATACAGGTATCAATCCACAGAATTCCAGATGATTGGATTCGATGAACTGACACAGTTCGATCAGGCCCAGTACAGATATCTGTTCAGCAGGTTGCGCAGGGTGAATGAACTGGATGTGCCACTGCGCATGCGGTCAGCATCCAATCCTGGTGGGATTGGACATGAATGGGTCAGGAACAGGTTCATTGACGCTGATGCCATAGAAGATGGCAGGGTGTTCATATCTGCTAAATTGCCAGACAATCCACATCTGGATCAGGATGCCTATGTTGCGTCACTTGACCAGCTTGATCCAGTGACCAGAAGGCAGTTGCTGGATGGCGATTGGTCAGCAAGGCAACCAGGAAACCTGTTCAAGCGTGAATGGTTTGGGATAGTGGAAGAAATGCCAGTGTTCATCAACAGGTCAGTCAGGTACTGGGATCTGGCGGCTACTCCCAAAAGGCCAGGTGCTGATCCTGACTACACTGCTGGTGTCAGGATTGACCATGCTAGTGATGGCCTGTTCTATGTTGTGGATGTTCAGCGCATGCGTGGCACGCCAGCTGAAGTGGAACAGCGTATTGCCCAGACTGCAACCCTTGATGGACTAGGAACACAGATTGTTATTGAACAGGAACCTGGTGCCAGTGGTGTGAACACTATCTATCACTATGTGACCAGAGTGCTGGCTGATTTCACAGTGCGTGGCCAGCGTGCCACAGGATCAAAGCTGGAAAGGGCTGGGCCTGTGTCATCACAGGCTGAAGTGGGCAACATTAAGCTGTTGCGTGGTGGATGGATTGGCCCATTCCTTGATGAACTGGAAGCATTTCCTTTTGGTGGACATGATGACCAGGTGGATGCCATGTCAGGAAGCATGATGCGTCTGCGCAGTACTGGCACGCCAGAACCACTGGTGCATCAGCTGGTGGGTGGCAGATCCAGTGCAAGGCATAATCCACTGGGCCTTGACCTGGATGATCCCAGATATTGGGACAGGCCATGACAAGATGGCTGATGATACTGTTCCTGGTATTTGTACTGCTGATCTGGGTGCCAGTGGGAATTGTGGTCTGCCTGTTGCAAAGTGCATACGTTGTGGCGAAAAGGAGATTATTACATGGTAGCAAGTGATTCAGCATGGCCCTGGATGGAAGATGAGGAAATCATTGTGTATCCTGACCTGATTGATGCCTTCATTGGATTTTCATGGCAGTTCAGCAATGGGCCGCTGGCCACATATGACAAAGATAAAGTCATCCAGATATTCATTGATCGTGATGAAATGACCTATGATGACGCTGTGGAATACTTTGAAGTGAACACACAGGGCCAGTGGGTAGGTGAACGCACGCCAGTATTTGTGACATTGACCCAGAATCTGTCTGAAGGCGGTGATTGATATGGTTATGAATGGACTTAGCGGCTTGAACCCAGTGGCAGAATCCATGATGCAGTGGATTCAACAGCAGACTGATGACAGAAGGGCTGATTATGAAGTGGCACGCCAGTACTATCAGGGTGACCATGACACAGCCCTGACAGACAGGCTGAAGAAGTTCTTGCCACCCAGGTTGATGTTCAGGGATAACTTCATGAACGTGGTGGTGGATGCGCTGTCAGAAAGGCTGAAGATCATTGGATTTGATGCTGATGATGTTGATTTTGGTGAATGGGCCTGGGATATGTGGAAGGCCAACAGGATGGATCATGTGCAGGTGGTAATCCACACAGAAGCCATCATGGTGGGTGATTCCTATGTGCTGTGTGATTGGGATCAGCAAAAGGAACGGCCACGCTGGACACATCAACCAGCTGAAATGATTATTCCACACTATGGAGAAACCAATCGTGAAATTGATTGGGCATCAAAGAAGTGGATTCAGAAAAGATTGGGCGCAGAACCAGAAACCAGGCTGAATCTGTACTATCCAGACAGGGTTGAAAAATACCTGGCAAGTGGTGGTGTATGGAAACGCCACCAGGATGAAATGGATGAAGGCTGGCCTGTGCCTTGGCTTGATCGTGATGGCCAGCCGCTGGGCATTCCATTGATCCACTTCAGGAACAGGCCAATGGGTGGTGATTTCGGGCAAAGTGAAATCATCAACGTGATCCCAATGCAAGACCTGCTGAACAAGACATTGATTGACCTGACCATGATCCTGGACACACTGGCATTTCCACAAAGGTACACACTGAATGTGAATCATGGATCAAGCAGGCTGGATATATTGCCCGGAAGCGTCACTGAATTTCACAGTGAATATGATGGTGGTTCTGTAGGACAGTGGAATGCCGCCAATGTGGATGGGCCATTGCGTGCCATTGAAGAACTTGTGGCACACATTGCTGGAACTACCAGAACGCCACAGCACCTTTTCCAGGTGGTGGGTGGAATGCCATCAGGCGAATCATTGAAGGTGTCTGAATCTGGCCTGGTGAACAAGGCCAGGCAAAGAATGATCAACTTTGGCAACAGCTGGGAAGATTGCCTGATGATGGCTGGAAGGATACAGAATGCCTTTGGCACAACTGTGGTTGATCTGGATGATGTCATGCTGGAATCCACATGGGATGATCCAGAAACTAGAAATGAACAGGCACACATGGAATCATTGAAGGCCAAGGCAGAACTGGGTGTGAGCAAGCACCAGATATTCAGGGAACTGGGATACACACAGGAACAGATTGACCAGATGGATGCGGATGGCGTAACAGAACGCCAACAGGAAACCAACATTGGCGCAGAAATCTTGCGAAACTTCCAAGCAGGTGAAATCTAGCCAATGGGTTCACCATCAGAAGCACAGAAGGCCACTGAACAGTTCAGGAATTTACTGGACAGGGAAGCCACTGCCCAATCAAGGGAAATGGTGCGCAACTATGCGCCTGTGTATCAGCGTTTGCAGAAGGACACCAATGACCTGGTGCGGATTGCCCAATCTAGGGGGCTGAAACCTTGGCAGGTCATGCGCATGGATAGAATGAAAGACCTGGAAAGTCAGTATTTGCGCAATGTGGACAGGTGGGCCAAGGCATCTGGTGAAACTATCACACAGGCCCAGCGTAATGCTGTGGGCCTGTCAAGAAGAAGTGCCAAGGCAGTGGTGACAGCTGGCCTTCCAGATGGCGTGAACATGAACAACCTGGCAAGGCTGGGCATTGGGTGGAATGAATTGCCAGAAGATGCGTTTGCAAATTTTGTTGGAATATCGCAAGACGGCGCACCAGTGGGCAGGTTGCTGGCTGGTCTTGGCCCAGATTCTGCACCGAAAATCAGGGGTGCCATTGGCACTGGCATTGCCCTTGGCAAAGGCCCACGCCAAACAGCACAACTGGTCAGGAAGGAAGCTGGACTGCCACTGTCAAAGGCACTGTTGATCACCAGGACAGAAACCACACGAGCATTCAGGGAAGCCACCAGGTTGCAGTATGGAAGCAACAGCCAGGTGGTCAAAGGGTATAAAAGGCTGGCGGCCAGATCGGACAGGACTTGCCCAGCATGTATTGCGCTGGATGGTGAAAGATATGAACTGGATGAACCATTGAATGAACACCCAAATGGCAGGTGTTCAATGGTGCCAGATGTTCTGGATTATGCTGACCTGGGGCTGGATATACCAAGGGTGCCTGAACCACCCAATGCAAGGGATTGGCTGGCACAACAGCCAGAACTGGTTCAGCGCAATATTCTTGGTGATACTAGATTTCGTGCTTATGAAGCAGGGGAATTGGATTTGGGTGATCTTGTTGAAATAAAAACAAGTCCTGTGTGGGGTGATAGTGCTGTGGTGGCTAATATTGATAAGATCATGGTGGGCAAAACTGGCCCAGGATTGGCGCAGATTCCTTTGAAAGAATGGATTGAAGTTGATGATATTTTGGGCAAAGGTGCAGAAACCAAAGCGGCAAAAGAAGCTGTGAAAAAAATAGCAAAACTGAAGTCAGCAAGACCTAAAAAGGCTACACCACAGCCAAGCATATATGACAAGGCAGTGAATGATTTAAATGATTTAGATATGCCAGGGCCAATGCTGGGGCAAGAAATCAATGAATTATTCATCAATGAAAATAGGAAACGCATTAGTGCAACTGAAGCAGGGAAAGATATCATTGATGCAGTACTGCCCTGGTCTTCTGGTAGCAATAAGGATTTTAGAAGGGATGCAGAAAAGTGGGTGAAGGGTGAAATTCCAGCTGGATTTAGTAAAAGAAAAGGAGCAATTCTAGCAGAAGCGGCATCAGTAGCACCAAGGGTGCCTGTACCTTTACATCGTGGAATTTCTTTCCACCTTAAAGCTGGGCAGACAATTGATGATGTAGAAGGTTTATATAAACAGCGGTCAACATTTGATCAGCCAATATCTAGCTTTTCAACTAGTTTTGACAAAGCAGTGACATTTTCAAAACCACAATCCTTTGACCAAGATATTGGCGTGATGTTCAATTTGGAACCTGGGGCTAGAGGTTTAAATATTGAAGGCATTAGTAGTCATATGGATGAATTTGAACGTATTGTGTCAGGACGGTTTGAAGTTATTGGAACAAGGCGTGTGACAAAGCCAGTGGGTGGTGTTACTACTAGGGAAGAACTACATATTGATATTAGGCAAATAGCAACATTAGTGAAGGAGTAATAGCAATGACAACACAGGAACCAGAATTCATTTCTACTGAAGAATATATTGATCCTGGCGATGAAATCAATGCAATGTTTGATGAATCATTTACTGAAGCCAGAGAAAGAATTATGAATGAAGAAGTTGATGACACCCAGGCAATCTTAGATGAACAGGAGTAGGGCGCATGATAGCAACATTGGACAACCAGGAATTGCCAGTGACCAGGCAGATCAATGGCGTGGTGTGGTGTCCACACTGTGACAGAAGCAGACAGCTGACCATGTCACCAGTATGTGCTGGCTGTGGCGCACGATTTGCAGAAAGTGAAGTGCCAGAAGTGGTGCCAGTAGTGGAAGAACCCACTGAAGAAGTAGTCACTGAAGAAGCACCAGCGATGCCAAGGCGCAGACGCACCAGTGCCAGTGATTCCTGATGCGTTGTTATAAATGCAATTCAGATCAGCTGGAACTGGCACCACTGTGGCCATATGAAAGGACAACATATGCTGTGGCCAACATAGTGTTACGCCAGTGCCAGCATTGCGGATTACTACAGAACCATGTGGGGCATGATGAACCATTGCAACCAGCAGATGTGGCAAAGGATGCGCCGCACAAGGGGCAAGGGTAGAAAAATTAGATATATGCAAGATAAGGCAATCCGTCCAATGTTGACCTGTGAACGCTGTGGGCATGAATGGCCATACAAGGGTGGCGAATTCCCAGATTCTTGTGCCAATATCAAGTGCAAAAGTATGTTCTGGGATAAGCCACGCAAGTATTCAAGGACTAGAAAACCAGATTCTGATCATGCAGGTGAATGATATGCCAGGAAAAAAGATGGGGAAGCCATCATCTTATGGATCAAAGGGCAGGGTGAAACCAGGCCCACCAAAAGATAAGAGGTTGCGCAAGAATAAAGCTAAAACCATGTAGAAAATTATTGCTGTTTTATGGTAGAACAAAGTTACCACCACCCAGGTGGGCATAAAAAGGGGATTATATGACCACAGATAATGCGAATTTTCCAGAAGAAGGGGCAGAAACCCAGGCAGAAACTACCACTGCAACTGAAGCAGTTGCAACTGATGCCCAGCGTACATTCAGCCAGGATGAAGTGAACCAGATGATGGCCAAGACCAGAAGGGAAACCAGGTCACAGTTTGGTGATTATAACCAGCTGAAAGAACGTGCGCAGAAGGCAGATGAACTGGAACAGGCACAAATGAGTGAAGCACAGAAGATGGAACAAAGGGCAATTGATGCTGAAAAGCGTGCAAGTGAAGCACAACAGCAGATTGCGTCTGCCATGATTTCAGCTGAAGTCAAAGTGCGTGCCAGCCAGATGGGAATTATTGATCCTGATGCCGCTTTTTTGCTGTTAGATCAAAGTAATGTGAACTACAGCATTGAATCAGGTGTGTCAGGCGTTGATGAAGCCCTGACCCTGTTACTGGAAGCCAAGCCATATCTGAAATCAGCAAATCGCATACCTAACATCAACCCAGAATCTGGTGCAATGGCACCAGTGTTGCGATTGTCTGAAGATCAAAGGGAAGCCGCCAGGTTGATGGGCATGACAGAAGAAGACTATGCCAGGGGGCTGTAATCATTAAAGTTCTGAATTGCGGATAGAACGCATAAGGAGAAAAAAATGGCGCAAGGTTTTGAATGGAGATATAACATCAGTGGTGGAAAGCCACTAGTTTTGACATTCTTGATGAAAGATTCTGAAACACTCACACTTGGTGATTTGTTAAACCTGGAATCTGGTGAAGTGGACTTGCTGGCTACTGGTGACACAGCGGCTGTTGGCCTGTTTATGGGGCCAGATGATCCAGATGATGCTGTGGACAGAAAACCAGGCACAGTTTCAGGCACAGACAGCACCACAGTAGTCAGGGCAATTGTGAATCCTGATGCTGTATATGCTGATGTTGATGACACAAATGCCAGACTTCCTGGCGCATTGCTTGATGTTTCCGGTGCAACTGGCGCACAAGCCATTGCATCTGCATCCAACAATGAATTTGTTGTTGTTGCACGCAAGAAACAAGCCAGTGATGAAACATTCGTGCAATTTACTGCACCCACCCACTATCTTTCCAAGGTTCAATAAGGAGAATTAAATGCCTTTACAGAGTGGCAATTTTGCAGATTTGTTGAAACCTGGGCTGAAAACAATATTTGACATTGGCATGTCACAGCCCAGGCCAATCATGGAAATGCTTTTCAATGTGGAAAATTCCACAAGATTCCAGGAATCCTATCAGGGCATGGGTGCAACTGGATTGGTTCCACCTTTTGAAGGATCAGTGGCATATCATGACTTTGATGCTGGATACAGGACAGATATCCAAAATTATGAATTCGCAATGGGTATCCAGGCAGAGCGCAGACTCGTTGATGATGATCAATTTAATCAGATCAAGCGCAGGGCCAGCAATATGGCTATGGCGTTCAATAATACAGTGGAAACAGATGCGGTCAATGTCTTCATCAATGGGTTCACTGATTCTGGAACCAACAGAATGGGTGCCAGCACCAATGGTGGGGATGATGTTGGATTGTTAAGTGCGGCACATCCGCACAGCCCAGCCAACAGCAATAACACACAGGCAAATGAAGGCACGCTGGCTTTGACAATTGACAACCTGGATACAACCAGACAGGCCATGCGTTCCTTTACTGATGACAAAAGTCAGTTGCTTGGTGTTAATCCTGACATGCTTCTGGTTCCACCAGAACTTGAAAGGACAGCAACCCAGCTGGTCAACCAGCGTGCAATTTATGAACCAGGATCAGCACAGTATGATGTGAACATGTTCAGTGGCAGATTCCAGCTTGTTGTCTGGGATAGGTTGACTGATTCCAATGCCTGGTTCTTGATTGATAGTGCGTTGATGAAACAGCACCTGATCTGGCAATGGAGAATTCCACCAGAGTTTTCCCAGGCTGAAGATTTTGACGGTCTGACAGCCAAGTTCAGAGGTTACATGCGTTATGGCGTGGGCTGGACAGATTGGCGTTGGGTTTACGGTCAGAACCCATCATAAAAACTAAATAAATCAGGCAAAAGCTGGCGTGGCCATTAGATTGCTGATCATCCATCTATTATGGCCACGCTGGTTCCAAATTGAGAGGAGGAACTGGTAAAATGCCTACAAATTTTCCATCAGGTGTAAAAAGCAGAGGCGTTCCTGTTGAAGGATTGGGTGGAATTGGAAGCCCACTTTTGACAACAGGAAATGTCTATCATGTAGATAGTGGGGCAGATTCTGCTAACAATGGTAATGCCGCCACTAATCCGAAACAGCCAGCCGCCACTTTAGATGGCGCAATTGGCAAATGCACAGCCAGCAATGGTGATGTGATACTGGTTGCACCAGGACACACTGAAACCATATCAGCCGCCGCCGCCATCACGTTTGATGTGGCAGGTGTTACTGTTATTGGCATGGGTAGTGGTAACAGCAGACCCACCATCACCCTTGATACAGCCGCCACAACTGATATAGATGTGACAGCTGATGATGTGCAGATTCACAACATGATTTTCAGCATGAATTATGCTGATATCACAGGGGTCTTTGACCTGAGTGCGGCGGGATTTGTATTGAACAAATGCAGATTTGTGGATACTGCAACAAATATGAATTTTGTTGACTTGATTGTTGGAACAACCACCAACAATGAATGTGACAGGCTAGAGTTCACCAACAATGTGATTATCAGTCCTGATACAGGAAACAATGGTGTGATTGATATTGGTGGTGATATTGCTGGATTGGTTTTTAATAATAACTATATTCGCATGGGTGTTGCCAACTCAGAAGCAATCATATCTGTTGCAACTGGCAAAGATGTCACTGATTGCGAAATAGCATATAACCATATATACAGGCTGAATACAGCTGGTGATCTTTTGATTGATTCTGATACCACTGACAATTCTGGGATTATCGCGCACAACAGGATTGGTCATGCTGATACAGCTGGTGAAGTTCTGATTGATGCTGATGGTGTCAGGCAGTTCGATAATATCGGAACTGCAACTGATACAGCATCAGGCTATGTACTCCCAGCCATTGATAGTTAGGGGGGATAAATGCCATACGGTTATGAATCGGTTACAGTTAACACAGGGGCGGCGGCTGGTAGCAATGGTTCTGCCACAGCCAACAACACATCAGGTCATGTGGTCACTGGGCAGATATGCAGTATTGGTGTGACATATGGTGATTCACCACCAGCCAGCACTGATGTGACGATTGCCACAGCAGGGAACAATGGCCCTGCTTTGACGCTGTTGACACTGACCAATGCCAACAGTGATGGGTGGTTCCATCCACGGCATGTTGTGGACAGCAATGCTGGTGCAGATATTGAATATGCTGATGGTTACAGCGTCTATGACAAGGTGTGCATATCAGATAATATCAAGGTGACGATTGCACAGGCCAATTCACCAGATACGGCTGAAGTAGTAATTGTTTACTATTCAGGGCAATAGATATGGCGATTGAAAAACATGTGATAAAGGTCAGCACAACAGGTTCCAGTGGTTCTGCCACTGGAAGCCTGGTGACTGCCCTGCCACCATGTGAATTGCTGGCAGTTTATAT
>VTLG01011107.1_pt1 | contig 37017 bp, 60 predicted proteins | sample 4694571 | NCBI WGS metagenome assembly VTLG01 (sample SAMN12604809, study PRJNA352737) | marine metagenome | biome: ENVO:00000447; feature: ENVO:00000209|ENVO:00000569|ENVO:01000036; material: ENVO:00002151; isolation source: viral sequences binned using virsorter ...
ATATGCTTCTTCAATAATATCATCTATATTTAAATCAAATGATGTAAGACCTGATGTTGCCATAATTAAAACCTCTTTTTAATTCTAAACCGAGCTTTTCCTTTTGATGTTATTCCAAGATCTACTTGGATATTATCTTTATATATTCTACTATAATTTATATTTGGATCTAAATCTACTTTAGTGTCCTCAAATACATCAATTAAATTACTTTCAGGTGTGATAGGAGGATTATCTACAGTAAATAACCCAATGCCAATTTTACCTTTTGAAGATTTTGGTTTTTTAGCATCTCCACCCTGATCACGTTTTAAAACAGTTTTAACGTTAGTTGGTTTAGGTCCCACATTGGCAGCTGCCCGTTTCCTTGCAACGGCAGATTTTCTTTGTCCCTCTGTCATTCTTCTTGCTTTTGCTAGAGGCACGCATTTTGGATACTTTCGTTTCGCATCCGCAAGTTGTTTCGATCTTCCACACTTTGCGAAAGTACCATCTTTTCGCTTGCTCCCAATATCTACCCAATTTTGTTTGAACCATTCTTTTAGTCCTCCTTTTTTCATGCCAGCAGGAACACAATTCGGAACTAACTTACCACCTTTTTTTTTCATTCCTTTTTGTTCATAGCCCACCCAACATGAACCTCGTTTAGACATCTATCATTCCTTTATAATACTTCTCGTAAGATTTATTAGAAATTTTCTTTCCGTCTATTTCACTTTTAATATATGAGCCAATATAAGCACCCATACTTGCTTTAATCATTTTTCCTTTTGCTGCGGGTTTAGGACCTCTAAAATCTTTTCTTTTTACACCAGATGGATCTTTAATTTTTCCCGCACATATTTTAGATGCGTAGGCATTAGCATAGGCCGAAGGGTACACCTTAAATTTTCGTTTTGCTGCAGCTTTACCTCTTGGACATAGTTTAGTCATTTCGTTCTCCTTGTTTAGTGGCCACTTTGAGAGATTTCTTCTCCTTATTGCGGTCGTACAACTTTTTAGATTTTAGCACTTTCGGTCTGTAAGTTCTAGACCTTACGAGTTTTGCGAATGGATTGTTTACCTTTTTTTGCAATATTGACCACCTCAGATTTACCCATAACCTTAGCTCTTTGTTCCATAACGGTCAGAATTTGTATTTTTCTTGCAAAAGGTTTGTTAATATTTTTTACTTTTCTGACTGTGGCTCTAGCATCTGCTGGTGTAGCAAATTTTATTTTTACCGTATCTTTAGGATTTTCATCAGTGTAAAGTCTTCTGTCAGAACCTTTTGGCTTCTTACCCGTTCCTTTTTTAGGATCTGCCACGTCTCATATCCTTGATATGTTTTTTAATTATTTTAGATTGTTTTTTATGGAGTTTAGAAGCTTTGTTTAATGCTGATGCAACTTTTTTAAGTTTACCGTTTTTTAAGCCACCTTTTGAATAAGTTTTAATTTTTCTTTTTTCTCCACGAGCACCTCGTAATTGGCCCTCAACTTGCTTTCTCATTTGTGATCTTCCTATTGGCATATTAATTTAACCATGGTGTATAGGTAGTCTTACCATTAACTCGTTTTGCACGCAACCATTGTTGTCTATTATTATTTCTTGAATAACTGCAATGAATCCAGCCCGACGTCGGTTCCCCGTCTTTGTAAAACTCGAGTATGCCTTGATCTACTTCTAAATTATCTCTAATCCAACGAGCTAATTCTCTATTGTCTACACCCGGTATTTCAAAATCAGCTGCAGCTGCTTCATCATGTGCTGTATGTTGGCTATTAACTGAACTTCCTATTTCTATGCAAAGTTCAGCACAACGAAAGCCTGAGCTTATTATTAATGGCTTGTTAAATTGTGAACGTATCGGTTGAAGAACATTTATTGCAAGTGCTTTTAAATTTTCTATTTGTTCGGGACTAGGATTATTATTAATTCCTTTACGTTCAGCCGTTTGGCTTTTTGTAAGTTCGTCTAAAGTTATATTAGCGGTTAATTTCATTTTTTCTCCTTAATTTTGTAAAACATATTGTCCGTATCGTCTGTCACCCAATCTTTGTTTTCGACAGACCACTCTGTAGTTTGCACTTTATAGTTTGGCCAAGATCTATCAGTAGTATAGTTAGAAACGCTCCACAAGATACGATTATTAGGCTGAGCAGCATAATTGCCGTCATCAAGTGCCAGTATATGTGCACACTTATGTTCTTGAGGAATTTCAGAATGCTCACAATCAATTTCATTAACCTCTGGACTCGCCCAATCGATTGTGAATAGATATTCTCCATGATAAAATTTTTTATCCTTTCCTAAAAATTTGCCACGCTGCCCAGTAAGAAAATCAAATTCAGTGCAACTAGGATAGTAACTAAAACAATTCCACAGTTCCAACTGGTCAACTGACATATTCGGCACTTCGGTTCTAAGAAACGATTTTTGGAAAAACGCTGAGATAGGCAAACGCCAATAGCACGCACCGTTGGGTAACATGCAGTGAAAAAGTAATGAACGCCCTGAAATACTCGCCATGCCAAAGATAACACAATCAAGACTTTCTTTTTTATACTTAGGATCCAAATCATATAAGTATTCTTTCTTTACTTTAGCATACACTGTAGGAATGTTAATGTTAAGATAAGCCATAAATTATTTATTATCATTCAAAACCACATAAATCACTATGCAAAATAGCACAAAAGCAACAATAGTGTTTATAGATATAGATGATCCCATTAGTCTAATATTATTTTTCTAATACTTTTCTGGCCCATGTATATTTCTGTTTCTGCTTTTGATTTAATACACTTATAGCTTACGCTTGGGTTGTAATCTCTTTCTGCAACTCTTTTACCACGTAAGCACATAGCCATGTTCTCTTGTATTCTATGTTCTTTGATTTCTCCATTAATGAACATTAAAAGTGCTACTACAGTTTCAATCATTTTTTATCCTTATAATTATCTAATGTTATTATATCAGGGTTTTCTTTCATGTATTGTTGTTTTAATACAGTCCAATAACTTATTTTAGGATCAAAATCTCTTCCTTTAAAAGATTCTGAAGACATGACACCTAATTGCATACACTGATTTATTAACTCTGCAAATGCAGGAGGAGGTGGATTAATTCTAGGCACTCTCTTACATTCTTTTACTAACTCTAACTGTATTTTTAATTTTTGTTTTTTTCTCTGATCTTTTACAAACTCTTCATCACATACATCGCCAATAGACTTTCTAAATCTCCAACCTAACACTTGGTTTTGTGACTCTGCACTAGTTCCTGATTTATATTCGTTTTGTCTAACTTCTGTATATGCTTCCCAACTGCCTTGATCACAGGTATTTGTGCCATCATTTAAATATTCATTACGTGCTTCAGCAGCTGTAATAAATAAGAAACTAACGATTAAGATCCTTAATATCATATGCATGCTCCCTAACTTGATCAGCTAATTGTCTATATAAATTTTCTGCCATCTCCCATGTAGCTTCAGCTGCAGATAATCTTGTTGCCGTGTCTGTGAGTTTTTCTTTTGCTACTTCTAAATCTCTTTGAAGATTAATCAAAATTTGTTTATTTGCTTCGATGGTATCAGTCAGATTAATAACATATCTAACAGAAGTAAAAGATCCGGCTAATATAGCTGCTACAACTGGAACAATAACTATATTTTTTTTAATCCATTCAAATTTAGATAATTTAATTTTTTTCTTTATGGCCATTTGCAAACTCCCTTTGTCTATCTTTTAATTTTTCAATATCATTAGTAGCTTTTTCTACTTGTTTTTGTAAAAACTCTATATTTACTTTGTTATGCATCCCGTCTTCGATAGCTTTATTAAGACGATCTACAGATTTATATAAATCTTCTACTAACATGTAGAGCTCTGCTTCACCAGATGACTTACCTAATTGTCCTCTTGGATACTTAATTCTAAACTCTGTGTTTTGCTCTAAATCTTTTTCAATCAACTCTAATTTAGTTGAGTGCGAATTTAACGTTTCGTGCAAACCAAAATATGCCCATGTGCCTATTGCTACCATGGCGATTAGACTAGCAACTGTCTTCATTGGCATTTGCACTTTTGCTTCTTCGCTAATCTTTAGAGCCATAAACTAATCTTGCCAAAATTTAGATAACAAACTATCCCAAATTTTTTTTATTTTGTTCCATATTTTTTTTAACATTTCCATCTCCTTCTTGCTTGTCTTAATCTAGAATTTGGATCTTTAGCTGCTTTTGGAAACTTCTTCATTTGTCCTAGTGATCTTGCACAAAATGATTTACGTCTCTTTGCATCTTTAGATCCAGGTTTAACTTTTCCTGTTACTGCTGTTTTAAGTTTAGATCCTGGGTTATCCCGTCTATACTTAGCAACACCAGCTTTCGTCATTCCCGCTCCACTTTTTGTAGAACGAAAATATTTTTTACTTCGTGGAGGCATAGTATCTCCCCCACGTTTATAGCCCATAATTTTCATACGGCCATTTTTCATCTTACGTAAATGTAATTGTTACTCCACCAGTACCACCAATAGTGGCATGTATGCCCTCAGCAAATATAATTCCGTTGCCTGGAAGATACATATCTAAACCTTCTTCACCAAAAAGATAAGTAGCTATAGTAGTTCCTGAAGCTCCACCACTTTTGAAAATGATAGAACCACTAGCTGAATTACCTTTGGCTTGTATTGAAGTCAATCTTGCTCGCTGAGTCGTTGGCACCATTTGTGCGGTAGACGTAGCATGAGCACTCGACTGGTCTGATGAAAAACTTGATCCACCCATAATTTTTTCTCCTATAGTTTGTGGCTCCCGAAGGAGCCACTAATTATTTATTAGCTCCAAGGATTAGCAAATGTTCCGTTACCAATCAATTGTGCACTAATTTGCCAGATTAAACCATCAACTGCTCTACATTGAATTTGAGCACCTTCTAGTCCACCTTTAGTTGTAGCTGTTAATGTAAGAGTGTCAGTCCCACCTGCATTAAATGCAGTTACAGCTCCTGGATCAGTTGCTGTGTTGTTGTAGATTGCCATTCCTCTGAATACATCAGCTGTTGCTCTACCTGCTGCAGTTCCTGCGTTTAAAACGAAAGTATTACTACTTGTTAAACTTGTAGTAACAATAAATTCGTACATAAGTCCAACTCTATTTGTTGAATTAGGATCGTCTGATCCTGCAACAGCAGCTGTAGATGTGTCGATTATTGAAGGTAAATTAAAGACAGTATTAGCATTTCCAATCTGTATAATTTTACCTTGATATTTATCGATACCGGCGATGTCTGTTCCACCATCAACTGTTCCAGTTATCGATTGTGCCATTTCTGGACCTGTTCCTAAGAATCCTCTTAAAGATCTTACTGGTCCACTAAATGTTGTTCTAGCCATAATTTCCTCCTATGTGTATAGCCATTGTACTATGCCGTCTCTATACCGTCTGCCTAGCCAGTCGACATAATAATTTAATCTAGGTGATTTCATTATACATAAAAAAAGGGGCGATGTGAACACCGCCCCTTAAATGAAATACTATAAGTTAGTATTTGCTAGATTATAACTTACCGTTACCAAAGACACATCTTGGATCTGAGAATCCAAATGAATATCTTTCTCTAGCTTTAAATCTAACGTTACCAGTATCGAAGTCACCTTCCATTGCAGTTTTGATCGGTGCTCTTACGAACATTTTAAAGCCATTAGGCACATCCGTCATTAGGAAGTAGGCATCATTGTCAGATAAAAAGTTATTCACTCTGTATCCTTGTGGTACCATTCCCATAGAGACGATTGCGTTAATGTCATTATCTGCTGTGCTCGTTCTTTGTGGAGACTTCATTAATCTCTCAGCTGTAAATTGTAATTCTTTTGGAATTATCATTTTTACACCTTGAGATGCAATTTTTAAGCCTCTTTCATCAACGAACGATGAGATATCGATCAACGATTGCTCAAGAGAAGTTTCGTTTAAGTCAGCTGCAGTTGCTAATACGTTACTGAACGTACCGCCAGTCGCTAATGGGTGGTCGTTCGCTATTAACGGTTTACCATCTCCACCAGGGAAAGCTGTGTTTTCAGCATTGTTTAGAATGTTAGCTGCTTTAACTTGCTTCGTGTTAGACATAGATCTTGCAAGTGCTCTAGTGTATCTAGCTGCAAGTCTGTCATAAAGGTTATCTTCGATTGCTTCTTCTGTGATAGCAAATGCTAAAGCGATTGTTTCGTGTGTGTATCTAGCTGTGAATGTTTCATTAGCTTGATCGAACACTACTCCAGCACCTTCTTGTTTAGTTGGTGCAGAAGCGAAACCACTTAACATTACTTCTTCTTCAAAAGCTCTGTCAGATGTTTCAGTAGCGAAAATCTCTGCGTGTTGATTTTCGTACCTGTTATATTCCAGGCCGAACAAGGCGTTCAATCCTGGCTCTAGTTCTTTTACTAGTTGTGATCGTGATATTGCCATAAATTATACTCCTGTTCCATTTCTGTAGAAATGCTTATTAATTCTAACTAGAACGTTCGCATTTGCTGTTGTCGTGTCACTATTGTCTGGATCCTGAGAAATGTCGATCGCTTGGATTACAAACGATGCATTTGTTCCTGATACAGATACATCTAGTTGCACTTCAGAAATACCTGTTGTTGTGTTACCACTACCAGTTGTCACTGAATAGTTTTGATACAAGTCCGCTCTCGTAAACGCTGCGTCCGCATCCATTAGAAAAACAGCATCTGGGTCATCGACTACGAATGCTGTAATATCACTCGCTACGATTGCTCCTGGATAACTATTACTAAAGGTCGGTTTTGACGTTGTAGGGTCTGTATAAAAACATCCATTGAATACTCCGATAACAGCTGCTGAGTTGTTTGCCGTATGTCTGTCAATGTTTCCTGCAGTTAATGGGATTACCAAATCACCTTGGAAAATTGCAGTCGTATGGTTACTTGCAATTGTATATCTGTTCTGAGCTCCAACTAATGGTGTGCCGTCGAGTTTTCTGTAAGGTCTTAGACCATACTTTTCAACTACGTTTGCCATATGTTTTTTCTCCTATTGTTTATATTTAACCAACCTTGTCGGTAGTAAACGTTAATAAATTAACTTTTACGGCCACCTCCAAAGGTTACTTTGGACTGCCTCTCAACATTGATTGGCATGTCCGGGTGTTGTTCCTTCATAAGATCCTGGTCAATCGCTGTTATTCTATCTTGAGTAATTTTCTTAAAATACTCGGCACGTGACTCTAAAATCTCTGTTGGTATCCTTGCCAACGCAAGGCCCCCAATTCCGATGATACCCGAGTGTTTTCCTTCAGAAAGAACAGGATAATCATTTTCACCAATTTCACTTAAAAGTGTATCGGCTCTAACGAATTCCCAACCCTCTCTTAGTTTCCTTGATACATTCGATGTATCATCGAAACCGGATGTGGCTAATCTTATCCAACGATGCGAAAAGCCGTTAGGTGCGGGTGGTGCATCTAAACTGGAAGATGGAGTCCATTCTTTACGTCTAGCTTCCTTATCTCTAGTCGTGGACTGGCGTGAAGTTCTCATTTTACTTGTCATATTATTCTGCCTCCTTCACGTATTTAGCGTATTCCTCTAAAGGCACCCCTAATTTCTTAGCGATTACTACCTGTGATTTGGTGAGTTTCACAGACTTGCGTCCTCCTTGTCTACGACTAACAGAAGCTACATTTTGGACGGGTCGGCTAGCTTGTGTCTTTTTCTCTTCCGTCGTATCTTGGGCAAATTTCTGAGGGAAATACTCCTTCATACGTTTGTTAATGTTATTATAATATTCATCAGTATCAGAAACAACCCCTTGGGTAATTAACTGCTGGTGAATGGACATTGCTGCACCGGTCATGACTTCATCAGTTCCAAACCACGGATTCCTCGTCGCCCAATCAGTCGCTTTTTCGCTGACTGGCGGTGGTGTTGTCTCTGGATCAGTTGACTCTTCAGCTTTGTTTTGTTTCGCTGCCTCTTCCTTAGCTTTTTTAGCGGTTAAAGAAACATTTACTTTTTCTTTCTCCACTGCAAGCTTAGCTATGGCTGCGTTTGCATCAGCTATTCTGTCAGAATCTTGTGCATCAATAGCTTCTTTTAACATTTTCTTTTGTTTGTCTGTTTCAGAATCTACTCTTGCGTCATATTCTTTAAGATAGTTGTTACTTGTTTCTTCTGATGTTTTTTCTAAATCAGAGAACTTTTTTTTGAGACCTTTTGCATATTTTAATGCAGCTTGTTCTCTACGTTCAGCTTCTTTTTGCTTGAACACAAGTTCGTTGATTCTTTTCTGATAATCAGAAGTTTTTTTTGTTAAGTTGTCAGTTTCTGGTTTTTGTTCAGGCTTTTCAACTTTTTCTTCTACTGTTTTTTCTTCAACCTTTGTTTCTTTTTCTTCTGCAGGTTTTGAAATATCAGTATATCCTAAATCAACATTCTCTTTTGGGAGATGTGTTGGATCAGGTTCTGCTTGTTTTTGATTGACATCGATAGTTTCTTCATTGACTCCATCAGTGTCTAGTTCCACCTCGTTTTGAGGTGTTTGGTTTTCATCCGCCATTTTTTCCTCCTAGTAAGCGTGCAAAATATCAGCAGGGTTGTTTATTTGAGCGATGATTTCATCATCGTTAAGGATTCTAACTTCCCCACCGTCTATTTTGAATCTAGAGCCGGCATATCTGCCGAAAATGACCCATTGTCTTTCTTCGCACCACTTTCCAAAAGGAAACTTTTCTTTGTCTCTATAACAAAGAGGTCCCATTTTCAAAACCAACCCACAAACTGTCGTCATTTGAATTGTGTCATGAGTTGTATCAGCCAATATCAAACCACCTTTAGTTTTTTTTGGTCCTGCATATGGCAAAACCAATAACCTATATCCAGTTGGATTAGGTAATCTATCTAAAAGTTTTTTATCTACTGATTTTTCGTCTAAGACCTTCGAGATTTCTTCTTCGTTCTTGTAAGCTTTCTCTAGACCTTCTGTCCGTTTCGGTTGCTCCGTGGACTTTGTTGTCATTACTGCTCCTGTTTATTTAGCAAGTCCTTAATGTCTTGCTGCAAATCCTCAAGGGATTTGATTTGTCCACGATGATACATTAATTGTTTTTCATCGTCAACATTATAGATAAGGTTAGTTTTAACATTATCAAGTCTTCTATTTAGAAGTTTTTTAATTAGATCTAATGTCTCTAGATCCATTATTTTTTGCCGTTTCTAAATATTTGTGTGCCCTTTATTCCAAATATGCTCGCAACCACCAAAATCCACAGGTTTGTGAACCATGACGGGAGCGACTGGAAATATTCAAAGAAAAGTTTTACCTTTTCCATAGCTTCTGGATCGTCTGACATCACTGCCCACATTAACACCACGATGGGGGCCGAAATAATTATTAAAACAAATTCGTCCTTATAATCGTTTTGCCTCGCTTCTAAAAGTTTACCCTGGTAAGCTTCCTCACCTCGAGCTTGTCTTTCTGCGTGAAGTAGTTGAGCTTCTGACATTGCCATTTTAGCTTTTTGGCGATTCTGATATATTTTAGAACCAGCTTGAGCTGCTATTTTTAATGCACTTAGCCACATTTTTCCTCCAATACTTTGTTTAGTTTTCGATATTTTTCATTATAATTTTGATTATCGATATACATTTTTAGTACCATATCGATTTTATTTTTTCTTCGCAACGATAAAAAATTATATATTTTAACAAATATGTTTATAGCTGCTTTTCCTCTTGCTCTCCATCTATAAGTATATTTATGATGACTCTCTCTGGGTTTTATAGTGAATACGCCACCACATTTATAGAAGGAATGAATATTTTGAACAACATCTAAATCTGACATTTCTACTGATATTGATGGAATTTGATATTTGACGTTTTTTGTACGTCTTGTTGTTTCGTAACTTATATAACCTTCACCATCAATAATCCCAGCGTAATAACCTTCTTTATCTGATTCCGATAAATTTTTTTCCGCTAACTTGGATTGAAGAGATTCCTTTGATATCGGATTTTGCCCCCACTTCTCTATGTGGACAACCACCCCCTTTGAGTCCTTGTGGGTTTGGTCCTCTTTCTGGTGGAGGTCCAAATTCTTTTCCGCCACTTAGACTTCCTCCTCTACGTTTTTTCTCTACACCTGAAATTGTTCCTTTATTTTTTGATGCATAGAATACTGCTTCTGCTTCATCACCATATTGATCTCTCATGGCGGACATAATTTTTTTACCTTTTTTATTTAATGGCATATGTAAAGCCTCCTTTTTTGTAAGTGACCACACCGCCCTTTTTCTTCTTCATTTTTTTACTCATAAAATCTTTTACGCTTTCTGATATCGATTTTCTAATTTTTTTCATCTGTAATTTTGAAGCCATAGGCACTTGCATAACCTTTTCATCTTTTTGCAGAAATCTACCTACAGTTCCACCGGTAGGAGAAGATGGTGTAAATTTTCCCATTTTTGTAATTTTATCTGATTCTTTTTTGGTTATTTTCTTTGCACCCTTTTTTAAAGCAGCTTTTATTTTTTTCTTAGAATGCGTGAATAAAACTTTACCACCTGGCATTAATAATCTAATCATTTTAATTTAGCTAAATCTTGTTTTGTTAAATTTTTACCACCATGCATTTTGATACCATACTTAAGATCTGTTTTAGCATCTGATCTTTTTCCAGCACCCCTAACACCGGATTTCATAATTTCAGTTATGGATTTTCCACCAGCTTTTTTATAAGACTTGTAAGCTTGTTTAATACCTTTTGTGAGTAATCCACCTAATAACATACTTCTATATTGATTTTTCATTATTTTTGTAACTTCCTTTCAGCAATATCTAATCTTTTATCTGATTGCTCATCTTGTTGTGCTAACCTATCATACTCCAAGTTTAATTTGTTAGCTTGTCTTTGATTTTCTTGATCTTGTTTGAATCTTACCTCATTTTCTTTTCTTTGCATATCCATAGCCCTTAAATCAACTTCTTGTTGTTTGATTCTAACTAATGGATCTTGTTTATTTGCTTGTGCTTGCATCTCACCCACTACTAAACTTTCAGTAATCTCTGCTACAGCTGTAGCAACCGCATTATCAAAAGCAATTTGAAATTGTTGAGGGTCTGTTTGTTGTAAAGATAGTAAATTTTGGTCTTGTGCAAACTGTTCCTTAACTTCTTTTTGTGCTTTAAAAGAAATATGGTCAGATACGTGCGATTGTAAGTTTGCATATACCATCGGATTAATTTGAACCATTCTAGAAGCCATAAAAGTTGTATGTGCAGCGATATGAGCGTCATGATCTTGAAATTCAAAGGCAGTAAGTAGTTGCATTTGCAATGCTCTAGCATTTTCTTTAGCAGGATCCATCGGTTGAGGAGGTTTTGGAGGCGGTTTCATCAAAGTATCAATTTGTTTTGTGCCTAAAGCTTCATAAACACGTCTGTAAGCTTCATAAACGTTGTGTAATTGTGGATTTGATTGAGCAATTTGCAATTGTGTCTGTGCTAACGTCACTCTTTGAGCCATAGACATGATATTTGGGTCAGCAACAGGTAAAATATCGACTCTGTTATCAAAATCTAACTGCTTAATCATACGATTTGCACCATAAACATCATAAGGGTACTCTGGTGGTAGATATTCGCTACATAATCTTGCTAAAATTTTAAATTCAAGTCTCATTGCATAGTAACAACGCTTGTGTACACCTGTCATAACTCTAGATCCACGCTCCATCAAAGCAATTGTAGTACCTACAGCTCTGTTTTGAGTATCATTACCAGTGCTTAAGTCTGTAATCTGTGCAAATTTAGTTCCTGCGTTAACAACAAAACCTAAAAGTTGGAATAAAGTTGGACTTGGTTCTGTAAAAGGCAGTTGAAAAAACTGATCTCTTATGTTTCCGCCTGGTGCATCAACGTCTCTAAACTCACCTGGCTGAATTGGTTGGTCGTCATCTCTAACTCTAAGTCCTCTAGACTTAAATCCTGCTGGTAAATTTTTTAAAGTTCCTGCATCTATTAATTGTCTTAACGCAATCGTTGCTGCTCTTGATAATCCACCTATCATGTGTATCAAACCAAAGCCATAGAAACCTAAACCTGGTAAAAATTTGAAATGTACAAAGTATTCTATCCTTGTAAAGTTAGGATCATCAGCACTGTAGTTTCTGTAAATAGATAATATTTCACCAGAACCCTCATCAAGTGTAACGATGTAAGGAATTTTTATTCCTTTTTTAATTTTTTTATCAAAATTTTCGTAGTCATCTAAATTTAAATCTACATGCATTTCTAAAATATTATAAATATAATCTGAATATGTATCTTTCATACCATCTAACTTATTGATAGCGTCTTGCACTTCATCTTTTTTCTGTTGTGGTTTTGGTAAATCAATATCTCTGTAAAATCCAGCAGCCATTTTTTTGTTAATATCATTCTCTGTCATTTTGATGACGTGAGTTATTCTTCCTGCATCTTTTAAATCAGATGCATAGTAAGGGACAACTAAATCTTCTGCTGGAATAAATTTAGAACAAGGTCTTTGTAAAAATTCATCATAATATATTTTTTTAAATGTAGAGCCTGATAGAGGAAGATAAAATAACATTTGATCCATATCAGTTGTATAGTCTTCCATTCTCTCCATAAGAAGATAGTTCATGTATTCTTTGACTCTCTGAGCTTGTTGTTCGGTGGCCGGTGTTCTTAAACCTACGACTGATGTTCTTACCGGACCATCGCTAGGTAATAGTTCTTTGTAAGCTGATGCTTGGAATTGTGTTACTGATTCAGCAAGTAAAGGATGAGTGACACCGGAAGCTCCTTTAAATGGTTTTGATTGCTCTGTATAATTTGTGCCTAATAAATCTAAACCTTTAATATAAGCCTCTTCCCAATCTTTTCTTGAAGTTCTGTCTTTTTTGTATTCAGATAATAATTCTGATCCAAGACTTTTAAGGATTCTTTCATCCATGTCATCGGCTAAATTAGCAGAGAATTCTTCTTCTAGATCCTCGGCTACCGGTTCTTGGCCCTCAATCGATACTTCAGGTGGTAAACCTTCAGGCTGTTCTTGCGGGGTTTGAACCTTTACTTCTTCTTCAATTTGTTCTTGATTTTCTTTTTCTATAGCCATAATCTAAATTAACATAGAGGTTTGAATATATCCACTACAAGCCCTCCCTCTCGTTTGTATAGCTTTTGAGTATAAGCCATACCAGGTTTAACCTCAACAGCAAAAGCATCAAAATACAAATTAGGATTATCAGGTGTTATTGATCTAAGTCCACTTTCTACTTGTTTTTCGAAAGCCTCTTCATGATAAACACTTTTAATTTCTTTCCCGGCTAACGAGTGTTTTTGAGGATATTTAAATGTATTAGTATTTAATTTTTTGTATGGCAGCTTAGGATCAGATAAAGATATTTTTATAGGTCCAGCATTTGAATCTTGGAATTTAGCAGTTTTTTTCATAAGATCGGCCATTACTGATTTACCTTTTTTGTTAATACCTTTACCACTAGCATAACCATAAAATCTTTCATTACCTGCTTTGTAACCTTGTCTAAAATGTAATTTATCAAATGGCATGACTGCAACAAAATCAACTTTCTCTTTAGCTGCTTTGTTCAATAGATATTTTAAAGCGTAATCTCCGTAGGCATCTGAATCTAATAAAGGATAATAATCTTTGGCACTACCTCTTGTCCCACCAAGTTTAGCGATTTGTTTATTTATAGTTTGCAATGCCGCTATATCAGCATTAGTCATATTATCAACATTCTCTAATAATTTATTTCTTTGCTCTATAAGTAACATATTTTCAGTTCGTCTTTGAAAGGGATTATATCTTACGTTAGGACCAAAGGCTTCTTTAGCTGTTAAAGACTTTGCAATACTTTGATTTGCATCAGATTGAATTTCATGTATTACAAAAGCTTTCTTACCGTTAGGCGTTGATCTAACATCATATCTTACATGAAATAAATTATTTTTTAATTCAGTAAAGTGTCCCATATTTTTCATTGCAGTGGAGTTTGTTGCAATTGGTTCATCTAAAATGAAAACAGTTTCTTTATAATTTTGACCACCTTGTAATGTGTAGCTTTCCTCAGCACGATATCGTGTAGGTTTGATACCGGATCTAGCACCAGTGGCTTTAGCATAAACTTCATCTATAGAACCTTTCATGGCATTCAATTGTCTACGTGCTTCTGTTCCTACATTCGCTTGCAGTATGCCTCTAAGTTCTCCAGAAAAAGCTCTGTAACCCTCTTTAACATCATTTAGCATTCCTTTTTCTATACCTCTTTCAATAGTCTTAACATGTAAATTTAATGTATCAAATCTTTCTGCCATGGCAGGAAATTGTCTTTTTACTGTGTTTGCTATTCCTTGTGCTTGTACTAAAGCAGGTCTGTACGCAAAATTCGCCATCGCATCATCTGAGTACGTTACAGCTTTCAATCTATTAGCTGGGTTACCTCTTAAAAAATTACCAATATCTTGTGCAGATAATTTTAAATTATATTTTTTAGCTGCAGCAAGTAATCCACCAGCAAGTTCACCACCTTCATCAAATACAGCAACATTTGAATCAAACAATTCTTCTTTGTTTATGTTCGCAGTTTTACCTGCGTATCTACCTCTATCGTAAGTAAAAGATTTTGGACCTCTCTCAATTCTACTTGTAGGTTGTCCAAATATTTTAAAGTTTACTTTACGTGATGATGTTAAATGATCTATCCATTCATCAGCAGAATATTTACCGGGTCCTTTTCTCATAGTCCAATCATAAGTTGATGAGCCAAACAAAGGCTGCACTCTTTCTCCCATTTGTAAATCGCCAGTTTGTAATCTAGGATTTACTGGCACTAAGTCTTTCTTAACAATTTCAGTTGCAGGAAGTTTTCTTGTTTCTGGTGTGTATGTAATTAACTTTTGTTGCTGACCGGTGGCCTGTGCAGGCTTAGCCTTTTTTGTGATTAATTTACCTAAGCCCTGTAAGATTCCTTTGAGGGACATTAACCCTCCTAAAATAATTTAGTAGGTTTGTTTCTACCTAATTTAACTTTTACTTTTACTGAACCACCCGTAGACATTTGTGGTCCTGCTAATCTTGGCGATACACGTGGTGCTGGAGGTCTTCCCATTCTTCCTGGTATAGATCCTCCTATTCCACCTAATCCTTTTGGTTTGTTTCCTAATCTAGGTGTTGGTATTACTGGTAATTCTCCAGATCTTTTTTTTCTTCTTTTTTCCATTCTTTCTAAAGCTTCTCTTGCAGCTTTTTTTCTGCCTTGAGCTTTTATTTTTTTATATACATTTTCTGCTGATGCTAAATCTCCTGTGTCATAACCCATAGCCATCATAGGTCGTTGCATCATACCACCGCCCATTTTGCCTTGAGATTTTAATTTTTTAGTTGCAGCCATTAATCCGCCACCCATTTTTTTCTTGGCCTTAGCTTTTTTTTCATTGTCTCTTATTTTTTTCTTTAAAAATTCTTTTGCTCCTAATCCTACTGCTGCAACACCTAAAGCGATCTTACCTATTTTAGTAGCTCTAGCTGCCCTTAATGCTCTTTCAGCCATCCTTTTTTGCATTCCTTTATCCATTGGATTCACAGCTTTTGTAGGATCACTCTTAATCATTTTACCTTTATCAGCTTTCATAACTTTACCTGGTTTCATTTTCTCGTCTTGTAAACCTTTGCCTCTACCTTTAGCTTTTTCAGCTTTTAAAACGGCGAAATCTTTGCCATCAATTTTATTTCTTGGTGGGGCTTTAGCTGCAATCTTTTTTTGTTTTGGTGACATTATTTTAATCCTTTAACCGTAATACTTATGTTCCTTTTCTATCTTAAAATTTGGTGCATCTAATTCGTCTGTATAGGTACTAATAAATCCACCTTGCCTGAATCTTATCACAGCTTGGGTCATTGAATCAACATAGTCATCGAATTGTCCGTTAGGAAAAGCTGCACATTCTTCAATCACCTCTTGGGCAAATTTTTCATGTAAAGGGGCATAAACCATAGCTGATTCAAACACAGGAGCCACGGAGTTTATTCTAGTGTGTTTATCTCTACCTTTAGCTGGAACATAATCTACTACAGGAATACCAGCTCTTCTTAACTCATGTATTAAAGGTTGACCAGATGCTTTAGCTTCAATAATAACGGTTTCAGGTTGCCAGTATTGATATTGTTCTAATGCTAAATTTTTTAAATCAGGAAAATCATATCTGCCTTTCATAGCATCTAATAAAATAATACAATCTTCATAACCCTCTGCAGGTTGGAATATTCCCCATGTTGTAATCGCAGAATAATCTGCGGTTTCTTTTTTAGAGAACGCAGTATCATAACTTTGTATTACATGTTTTAGTGCAGGTATTTTTTCAAACTCCCAATCTTGCCACCAATCCCTTTTAATAATTGCACCTTCCTCTGATGTTGGATCTTGCATATATTGTGCATTCCAATTTTTTGTTGAGACAGATGCTTTGACAGATTCTAATTCATCTAATTTCCAATATTCTGGCCAGACAGGATTCCCACTTTCAAGTATGGCGGGGAATGATATTGTTCGCCACTTATCAGACTTAGGCTCAGATTGTGATTTGATGAGCCTCCCTGTTAAATCATCGGTAGCCCATCTTGTCATGACAACAACAATAGAACCACCTGGTTGAAGTCTTTGTCTGGGTCCTGAACTATACCAATCAAATGCACGATCCATTGCTGAATCAGACATAGAATCTTGTTCTGTATGTGGGTCATCGATAATAAGAAGATCCGCCCCTCGTCCTGTAATAGAACCGCCTACCCCCGCTGCAAAGTATTCTCCACCATGATTGGTCTCCCAACGTCCCTTAGCCTTACTATCTTCACGAAGTTTAACATCTCCGAAAATACTTTTGTAGTCTTCAGTCTCCATTAAGTTTCTGACTTTGCTACCGAACCTTGTTGCAAGTTCAGCGTTGTGTGATACTTGCATAAGTTTCATTTTAGGATTACGACCTATCATCCAAGCAGGAAATAAATAAGATGCAAATTCAGATTTAGTATGTCTTGGAGGCATGTTTACAATTAAACGGTTATGTTTGGCAGTGGCTATGGATTCAAATTCTTTTGCAATAATTTGATGGTGTCCAAACTTTGTAGGATCTGTTGTGTCTCTGCAAATAAAATCTGGCCACATTGCACGGACAAAGATCAAAAAGTTATCCTGACATAATTTTATAAATTCGATTTGTTTTTTTAAAATTAACGCCCGTAGTTCGTCATCTGTAAAATTATCTAGACTTGCCATAAAATTCTAATTATTTGGGTCCCCTTTTATACCATATAGTTTGGCACATAACTACATCTATTCAAGTTGCTTACTAAAGGTTGCGACCAGCAAACCACAGCTGGGCTACGTGGCTGTGGATCAAATTTTTAGAGTTGCAGGTCGTTGATTTTTATGAGCCTTCTGGATACACCTATGGCGGTGTTACCCGCCATCGGTGCGTTGTTAATCTAATTACTTAACTTTGATATTAAGTAATTAAATTTATTTACAATCTTATTTTTAAAGTCATCTATTAAAGGGTTACCTTGGTTTTCTATTATTAACTTTTCAACCTCACCCTCCAACATTTTATACATAACCTCATAATTTAATTTACTGATTGCATCAGGATTTAAATTAGTATTTTTAGTTATGTTAGTGTTAGCGGATTGCTCCGCTAACACTTTACTTATGTTCATAGGAACATTAGGCATTAGTATCACCTAATGCTTTGTACTCATTATATTCAATTTCACTTGTGAACTTATTGAATAAATCAGTATGCTTGATTTTGAAATTAGCAGTATCAAACTTTTTTCTTTTACGATTGATACGCTGAATTCCAAAGATGTTATCTTGCTTATCTTTAGCAAAGATAACATTTACTTTTTTATCTTCAAATAGATTAACAACACCTTGTTTCATAGTGTCCAATTCTTTGGCTAATCTATTTTGTTTTAGTTTTAAGTTAGCATAAGCTACAACAAGTTTTTCTTCGTCTTGCTTTAGTCTAACTTTTTTTACTGTACTCATAGTTATACCTCATTTTTGTTGAACTATTCTAATGTCTTATCATATCCCACATTAATAACAATATAATAAATAGTCCATTTTGGGTCTGCTCATTTTGAGTTTTCCACAAACAAATAAAGAACTTTTTTAGAACCCCCCGTGAACCTATGGCTGCCAGGCAGCATTTGTTGTGTATAAAACAAACGAGCCGAGCCGTCGCCAACGAGCGACGGCAAACGGCAAAGTATTACCAACTACAAGTGTAGATAGGAACTTTTTTATTTTTAATTTGTTCTTTACACCACTTAATGAACTTCTTGTCCTGGGCTTTGTATTCTTTTACTGATTCTTCTTGGAACTGCTGACCCCAGAAAAATCCGTCCGAGCAGAAAGAATTACAATAGTTATTTTTTATTTCTTCCTCTAACTCCCTAACTACTTCTTCCGTAATATAGACTTCATCACCCGCATTAAATCCGAGATGACTTAAATCCATCGGGTGCGAACTCAAGCGTTTATTTCTTTTCGTTTGTTCGGCTTCGTTCTGTTCACCCCACTTACGAGCGAAGAACGTTTGAAGTCTTGCATGTTTTCGCCAAATGAAAACGTGCTCGGCTTCCTCTTTGCTTTCTTTTTCATCATCGGAATAATATTTCTTCCAATTTATCTCTTTACCACGAAGATGAGCGTATTGATCTAATCCCATATTTTTCTCCTTTGTTATTTTTAACCCTACTCTTATCATATCCCATATATAAGTCAATAAAAGAATATGGCAAACATATTTGCATTTCCGCACGATTTTCTCTGGAGACCCGTCCTCATTGTCTAGTTTAGAATCATTCTAAGTTGTAATAAGAACGACACGAGACGGGAACCAGTAAGAGCTGGTGGAGGTGGTGGTGGAGGTTGCCTGGCAAAACTTGTGTCTAGTTTAGAATCATTCTAAGTTGTAACGGAAACGACACGAGACGGGATCAGAAGGAGAACCCTGTTTGTAGGGCCCACCAACATGCTAGTAAGATAATCAAAAGGCCTCCCGAAAACGAGGGAATTAGAAACAGGAGGATTAGGATAAACATGATTAAAGTCATGCCACTTTCTTCCCAACCTGAATATCAACACCTTGTTTTTTCCAAGGTGTTGCCATCATTTGCAGTTCATACGTAAGTGTTTCGAGCTGCTGTTTAGTTACGTTGTTAACGGTAACCGGTATCTTTGCATTTTTAATTCTCTTTTGTCTGTGACTTTGTCTTTTTGAAAATGGCATTTTATTTCCTTTCTTTTTATTTTTTAGTAACTATTTCTGTAATTTTTCGTATTTGCCACGCTAAATCACCTACGTCCTCAACGTGTTTGTTAAGTATACGTATTATCTTTTTTATTTTTTCTTTATCAGTCATATTTCCTTTCTTTTGTTGGCATGTGTAAGCCAACCTCTAGTGTTGGCATGTGTGTCCCCCAAATATGCCCGAAGGCCAATGTTATCTTGGAATGGCTCTGTGCAATGGTCCCCGGCCCAATAACCTTCGACCTCGTCTGTCTTGACGTTGACCCAAATCGTAGGTCCGCCACCTGCAACTAGTAGCCTAGCTCCCTTGAAGCTGCCGTCTTTGAATGTTATCCATTCTATATCGTAGACGCCTTGCATCCACTGACCGGCTTCTTCTTCACCTGCTGTTATATCTTCTGCAATGTTCTTGCACATCTTGCGTAGCTGTTGTTCGCAGATATCTCTTTTTCTAATTGGTATCATGTTTCTCCTTTTGTTTACCTTTCCTTTTGTAAAGCGTAGCTTCAGTTTTTATTTGTTTCAAGCCAGAGCAGTGATCAACCCTGTATTAGCCATCATGGTCCAAGACTCCCGAAGTACGCCACGGTCAAGTATGTTACGGATCGAACTAGTATGTCCGCAGTTACTTGACCCCAGATCCAGAGTGTTTCACTTTAGGCTAATTTACAATGGATCTAGAAAAGTTATATAAGACCTGATGGGATATTGTCAAGAATAAAATGCAAAAATGTATACAGCTCCGTACCAGCACACAGCTCCTGTGTATTCATTAGCTTAAACAGCAGATATCAGTTGTAGTACTAAAACGACAAACGGGAACTAACCCATTTTCGTAAACTAGCTTAGGGAAGAAGTTGCTCTGCCAGGCAACCCCCCAGTGCTCCTAACGGTCCATTGCCAATAGTTCTTCCTAAACGAGGAACGAGAGTGCGAGAAACGACAAACGAGCGTCGGTCAGGAGACCCGTGCCATATCCAGCTCTGACAGGCTACCGGTGCCATCCCTAATGCTGTCCGAGAAACGAGATTGTTCAACGAGGGAACGAGAACGAGAGCTCCTCTGTCCTGCCAGCTCCCTTACGGCATCCTGGAAGGAGGGCCAGTGTACGGGTTTCGAGAACGAGAAACGAGGCTTCAGTAAACGAGGATCCGAGAAAGCGGACACCGGTCTGTATAGTTCTATAGACCTCTGCAAGAGGGTCTCATTGCAGATAATAACTACACCACCATAACTAATATGTTTATTTATCCAACTTATCTGCCACTTAGATAGCTTCGGATACTTGACCTTATCTGATTTTAGTTCCATCCAAAAACCATTACCATTTATACAACCGTTTAAGTCAGGAATACCGTTCATTGTGCTAGATTCTATGCGGGTAAAATGTATTTGATTACAATTTTTTTGAATCAGTTTAGATAGCTTAGACTCTCGCTTTTTTGTTGCCATGTTAAAGTCAGTTTTTGATTTTTGTTTTACTCAAAATACATCCCAAAGGAAATATGTTTGTATCACTAAATACAGCTTCTTTCTCATCAAAAGTAGCAAATGAGGTCAGGGTCTTTTTCTTTTTATCAATTTTATATATGTATCCTTGTGTAACCATGATGCAGCATTCAAGCTTATCCATCTCATCTTCATTCTTATGCCCTGCATCTCCAGTTATGTCGATCCACCTAATTTTATAAAAATAATATTTCTTTTTACCTACAACAGCGTTTTTAAACTTACTTTTTTTTCGTCGCTTTGACATTAACATCTCCTACGAATGTATTTATATTTGGATTGTGTATCTCGTTTAGAACTGTAACAAAAGATGACCAATTATTACTCTTGAGGTAATTCTTTTGTCTCTGGCTTAACTTCGATTGTTTTGGCGTTGAAACCATCGATTTTGCTGGATAGCTCTTTGAGTTTTTTCTCAAGCTCTGCACGTGACATACCCTCCAATCCTGACACTCTAACTTCTTTCTTATCAATATATAAACCAGCTAACTGACCTGATCTATACTCTGCATTAACAGCTGCTGAATATTGTTTGTTTTCTGCTGCTGAATCAGCAAATCTTTCAAGTCTTCTATATCTTCTAATTTTGTTTCTCTCAAATTTAGATGATGCCTCTTCAAGTTTTTTATCTAAATATTTACATACGTGTGGATTGAGTTTTCTATTTGTTAATCGACTAGCTATAACTGAATAATCATTATCATTCTTGCATTCATACTTTGCTTGTCTTAATGCTTCTGATTTTGTAATCTCACCCCAACTAGCAACTAAAATATCAATAAACATTTTTTGCTTAATTGTGAGATCTTTCTCGGTTCGAAGTGCTTTCTTTTTAAGACCAGACATTAGTTAGGTTTCTTACCAGATAATTCTTTTTGCATCATAGCTGACGCTTTTCTACCTAATCTTTTTCTATAACTACTTAGCTGTCTCATACCTTTAATCATTCTAGACTGAATTGTTCTTACGTCTCTTATACCTTGAATTAATCTCCTATCAGTAGGGCTTACTTTAGGGCCAAATTTTACCTTCCTTGATTTTTTTAATACATCATATCCTTCTTGAACTTTTTTATTCATTTCTTTACTAACAATTAGAGCTTTTGCTTCCTGCTTATCTAATTTTTTAAGAGCATTTTTAAAACTTTTTGAGGCAGGTATGTATTTAGGCTTTGATGCTTTTGCATAAACATTGTTAATCTCAATAATTTTATCAGCTATTTGCTTTTTAACAGAAGGTTGCTTCATAAAGAATTTAACAGCTTTGCCACCAAGGCCTTTTACAGCACCACCTAAAAAATATTTTCCTGTTTTCATAATTTTTTATTATATAGATTAATCTCTATCGTCGTCTTCAATATCTTCCCCATTATCTTCTTCGACTTCGACATCATCTTTTTTAGTTTTCATAATTTTTTATTATATAGATTTCTACAACCTATTTAAACCTGACCCTATTAAGAATTTTGCCCTTCCGTAAGACCATGTGGTGGGTCTAGGGACACCAGAGGGACACCTATAGACCCACCTTAAATTGACCTATTATTGTTGGTATATAACAATAATAGTAAATAGACCCATGAGACCCACCTGTTTAGCTGACCTAAGAGAAAGTGTTAATGACTCTGAAATATCTATATAATAGATTTTACATTGGTAAATTGTGTGTTATAAATATCACATAACTAAGGCCCTATTTCCCTAGGGTTTTTTACGTAAATTGTTATTTTTTAGTTATACCTTTCTACCCCCTGTTCGGTAGCCTGCACAGGGGGTTTTTTCTTCCGGTGTCCGGTATTCTGTGTTATAAAATACGTATGGGCAAACCTAGCGAAAACCTCCCTCAGAGTATTTCAAGGATTGCCCTTAAATCTAGGAGACCACCGTGAATGAACTTGATTATTTTAATTTAGGAACTTTAGTAATTATAGTTATTTTAATTTTTCTTCACTTCGCCTAACGAGGCTCATTACCACCGCAAACATACCCAACAACCTGTTTACCCTTATATTCATGATAATAAAGATTGCTAAACATTTTACGCTGTTTACGTTCATGGATTTTTACATTGAAATCATACCAAGAATGACAAGACATAAATATTTCAAAAGTATCTAATTTAATTTCACCAAAACTAGTTAAGTATAACAATGTTATCATTATAGGTTTCATCGCACATCACCTGTAGATATTCTAAAAAGAGTAATCCAAGGATTATACTCACGATCTGTAGGTTTCGCACAACCTACTAAAAGTACAATCACTATTAATAAACAAAATATTCTCATTTAAAATCTAACTTTTTTTTAATCATGTCTATTCTCTTCTTCACAGATCTTCTTTCTTCCTTCGAATCAGCAGCTCTGTAGTTAGCATACTCATTTTTATACTCTATCCAATACCTTTGTACTTCTGTAAATACTATTATCTTTTCATCTAAACATTTTTTGTAACGGTTATGTACCATATCAGGTTCTAACCCTGCATAGTAGCAAATATCTTCAAAATCTTTACCCTTGTTTAAAAACCACTCGTGTGCATCTTTCTTATAATAGGCCTCATTTTTACCACCCAAAGTATACAAACAATCTTCAAAAGCTTGTATAATTACGGCCTGGTACAATCGCACATCACTTGGTTTTGGCTCTCGCACAAACTCAGTTGCAATATTAGTGCCCATGATTTTTAATAAGTATGGAGAGCATGTCATAGTAAAATAACCTTAAGTTATGAGAATTAATTTTATTCTCGGTCTCCTCATGAATATCCTCCATGAGTTTCATTTTAGCTATGCCGTCCATATTTTTTATTGATTTAAAATCAAGTAAAGGAAGTTCATCATCGAAGAACATTTGCATAGCCACCAGCATTGAAAAGACATGGATGTGGGAGCTGGTAGCTAAGCATTTTTAACTAGGGACAAACCACGAATTTTTGCTACTCGTTTACGTCCTTTTCTCCAGTTGTTCTCAACTTTATCTAAAAAGCTAAGGTTATTATCCCCCATACCATAATCATTTCCACAATATAATTGGAACATAACAGAGGTAATACTGTCGTAAGTTCTCTTGTCTGGGCTAATAATAACTAGCTTATCAAGAGCTTCATCGAGTACCAAGTCTAATGGTTTTACCGCTGCCATAACAATCTCCTATTAATTAATAAAAAATTGTGTTCGTTATTCTGTGATAATAAGAAGATTTGAAACCCCTTCTTTTCATAAGGTTGAGGAATACCCTATAAGCAATACATACTTATAGGGTTTATTTCAAGTATTATTTTTTTGATTTTGTAAGTGATTTGCCTTCTGCAAGCAGCTTAGCTTTGAATGATTCGGGAGATACCCCATTCTTCTTTGCTAATTTTTTTGCTTCGGAATCAACCAATTTGGCGATCATAGCACCAGGGCCTCTAAATCCTTGCTTGCCCATGGCCTTAACAATAGCGTAGGTGTCTACATCAATTGCTACTGATTTCCATTTATTGATATCCATGCTTTATACTCCTTTTTGTTTTTGCACTTTGTTTTATATAGTCTTTCCACTTCACATATAAGTCCCTCTGACATCGCTCTTGGATTAGCAGATCTTTGTATTTTTCTGTTAATCGCTGCAATACGTTTATCCTGCCAAGATTTATGCAATGATGGCATATAATAATAAACCGAATAGTATTAATAATATCTTTGGACTAATTAATAAAATGGCTGTTAAGATGGTTCTGGTTATCAAAGGTCCCATTATGCGTTCTCCATAAATTCAAGATTTCTTCGTTCTACCTCAATCTTTACAAGTTCTTTTGCAACAAACTCATTGATTGGATAGGTTGGTGATCCAAGTATATCTAATTGACAAGCAGTAATCTTTTTTACTGCGTCATCAAAATACATAGACCCTTGTTCTACAGGGTTACCATTTGCATCTAGTGTTACCATATCTTGTAGAATATTATCTACCTTAGATGCAAACTCTCTCCATTCAGGACAGTTAGATTTTAGTATTGTGTTTTTGATCATTGTACTTTTTCCCCTTTAAGTGATGCCTTATCTAATGTTTGTTGTATGAAATCCATAATCTTATGAAAATCAATACTAGCTTTATGATGTTCAAAATATTTTTGGGCATCAACCTTTAACCCATCAACATAGAAAACAATTTTTCCATCAGAACTTAACTCAACAAGTATTGCTTTTGTTTGAGCGTCTATTTCATGCACCATGTCATTATTGTCACTGACTAACTTTGGTTTATAGTTCATGTTATACTCCTTCTAGTTATATTTTTATTTAAACATTCTTTATAAAAAAAGCAAGAATAAAATGGGATAATAATGAAGTTTTTTTTGACAATAGCGGTGTGTTCTTTTTTAGATACTACCTGTACACCACCAATTACTTACCCTAATCAATTCAATTCCTGGAACGATTGCATGTATTATGCATATAAAGAATCTAGTGTAATATTGAAAAATCTAAATCAAGATATGGTAGAAAAAAATAAATTAGCTACTAAATTTTCCTGCGAAGAGGTTAAACTCCATGGGGTTGCACAAAATACAATATATGGTATATAGTGTCTTATGAAGCACTATTTTGTTCAGATACGATACAAAGGGAAGTATTTTAATGGGACACTAAGTGCTGAAAACGACGGCGAAGCTTTGAAACTAGCTGAAAGAAAAATGAAAGCCGGGGAGCTTCAATGTCAAGGTGAAGACTTCTACGATAAAACTAGAACCTTCATCACATATGAGGAGATAAAAAATGGCACTGCAGGAGTTAATATCAAAGAAACTTCAATTGGAGTCCAAGTGGGCAAACCAGGCGTTATCTCAGAAGAGAGTAACACCTGATATGAAGTGGATTGATATTGAAATTAAAAGTCTGAAAAAAAGAATCAATGAACAAAGCGTAATTGATGCTTCTGAAGGACTTTTTGACATTTATAGCTAATAAAGCTACAACAGAATTGTTTTATGACAATTAAGAACGCAATCCTTGACGCTCTAGAAAAAAAATACGACGCTGCCATAGCGGAAGCTGACGCCACAATAAAAATATATTTAGAAAATTCAGTAGGTATAGGCGAGCACCCTCAACATATCGAGGAAATAGATAAATTGATTGGTAAAATCTGTCACAACAAAGAAAAAAAAGAAGAGCTTAAAAATTTTGCAGACAATTCCTGATATAATAACTTTTATTAAAAAACTATTCTTAAAGCAGTTAGATAAGTATTATGCAATCATAGAGCATTGGTCATCTAAACTTAATTCTTGGTCTTGGAAAAAACGTTGGAAAAATCGTAAAGAAGGCACAGGTTACTTAAATTAAACCATCACGTCTTAATTCTTCCGGTGGCCGTTGTGGACTACACATGGGGCAATCAACTCGAACTGCAGTTCCTTCACTTGTATCCTTGTACACATAAATTTCTCGCTTATCTTTACATCTCATACAAGATGTATTTCTTTCATCCATGGGCACATATCTTTCTACTTTTTTACCTTTTTTTATTTTTTCTATTTCATCGTAAAAATCTTTAGCATCTTCATCAGTCATTATCATGTGTTTCTCCCCAACTTAAACCTTTTGCTACGTCAACTTTGAATGGTACTCTTAAATCTTCTATTGAGTTTTCCATTTCTTGTTTTATTTTCATTATATCATCATCATTATAAATACTAAAACATAATTCATCATGGATTTGTAACATGGGCATAAATCCTGCATTGTAACAATCTATCATAGCTTGTTTTGCTTGGTCAGCTGCTGATCCTTGTATAAGTCTATTTAATGCCTTGTAAGTAAAAGCACGTCTTATGTTGTTACCATAATTAGCTTTAGCTTCATTATAATTCATAGCTTGATTCATACCAAAAGTCATAGGCTCCCATTTATCAAACCTACATTTTCTACCTTTTATAGTTCTTATAAAACCAAACTTACTGGCTGATTGTGTTACAGCTTCAGCTAATTTTTTTACAAAAGGAACTCTGCTATTGTATTGATTTAATAGTATTTCAGCTTTGTCTTTTGAAATACCTAATTCTTTAGAAAGTTTATTTTTACCCATACCATAAAATAATCCTAAATTTATTGTCTTTGCTTGTGTCCTGGATATCTGTGCCATGTCAGCTACAATCTGGTGAAAGTCAGCTGATTCGTCTTGATAGGCTTGTATGAACTCATCAGATCCATCTAAGTTTTGTCCGATGGCCGATGAATAGTGTGCTACTAATCTTGGTTCTTGTTGTGAATAATCAAATGAACCCCATTGTTTACCTTCTTCAGGTAAAAACAAAGAACGAATCTTGTCACCAAATTCTTTATTACGTGCTGGTATTTGTTGTAAATTAGGATTAGCATAAGATAATCTACCTGATACAGTACCTCCTTGATCTGATCTTAGTTGATTTATCTCTGCGTGTATTCTTCCTTTATGAACGTATCTTTGTATTGAATCTATAAATGTTGAATGAAACTTATTTATTTCTCTAGCTTCTTTAATTAATTTTGCTATAGGATGCTCACAATTTGCTAACCAATTTGTTGTAAAAGATGGCTCTCCTGATTTCGGTGTCCGTGGATAATCAACTCCTATTCTGTCAAATATTTTAGCTACACTTCTTGCAGCCCATATATCTACATTAAAACTAGTTTCTTTTTTTATTTTAGATAATAACAATGACTCTTTTTGCTTAAATTCTTTTTTTAACAATACAGCCTTATCTTCATCAACTCTAATTCCAGTGGCCCTCATTTTATGTAAGATAGGTAACAATTGCATTTCCATATCCCAAACATCATTTAAAGATTGTTGTTGTATTTCAGCCTTAAATCTTTGCCAAAGTCTTAATGTTAAGCCAGCATCTTGTTCTGCATAAAAACCTACGTAACCAGCTGGCATTTTCCATAAATCCTGTTTAGCGTCTATGCCCCACTCTTTAGCTTTTTCATTTAAGAATGTTTCGTTTTTTATTTCACCTAAATAATCTTTAGCACATGCATTAAGTGAGAAACTCCATCTATTCTCATCAATCAATGCTGCTGCGATCATAGTATCTACAATAGGTCCGTTAACCTCAAAATTATTAAATTTTAACCAACCTAAATCATAGGCAGCATTATGAAATATTTTTGTGCTAGGTTGTTTTAATAAATCTTGCATCCAGGCAACCGTAATGTCCAAATCCATGTTACCACCGGCGTCGTGTGCTATTGGAAAATAATATTGTTTACCAAGTGCAGCCACGGCAAAACCTACGATGTGACCTTTGCCATAAGCCCAACCAGCACCATATTTTTTAAGATCAGGATCTTTTGTTTCTAAGTCTATGGCTATTTCATCAGCAGCTCTTAAATCAGGATACTCCGAAGGGCATACCCAATCAGAATCATTATAAATAAAATTTAATTGATGACTCATGGCTTCTCTCTATCCCACAAAGCTAATAAAAGACAAACGCAAAAAAATACAAATAATATTATACCCAAAGATAAAGAAATCATTTCTTTACCTCATACTTTGTAAAATTAATTACAGCATTTTCCGCTTCATGTGGTGGTAAATTACGATTTACAAAAATATAATCAATGTACAAACATCTGACGTTAAATAATATTTGAGCTATATCGAATGGATAAAAACCAATGGCTTTTAAATTACCTAATAAATTATAAATACTAGGAGATCCAATGTTGTATTCAAAAACAGGAACTTCAACTTGTAGCCATTTAGCTTTTTGAAAAGTAAGCATACCACCTTTAATTACTTCAACCTCTGCTCCTTGCACATCAAGTTTTATCAAATCAAACTCTTCATCACCTACGATTGTTTCTAATAATTCGGTTTTAACAGTAGTTTTATTGAAAGGCACATTAGATTTTTCTTTGTAGAAACCATTACCAGTCTGTTGAAAGGGATCTTGACTAACATAAAAGTCTTTTTCAGTTACTTTATCACTCAAATAAACATTGTGAACTTTACCTAAACTTCTTAATCTTTCATTATGTAATTTATTAGGTTCTATCAATGTAAACTTTGCATCAGGATTAAATTTTTTTACATGATCTGACCAATCGCCTTCAGCAGCTCCTATGTCTAATACATTTTTAAACTTAATATTGAAACGCTTTTGTGCACGTTCAAAAAAAATTGCATCAATCTTTGCCATAATCTCTTTCTATTATCATATCAATACAATGTTTAGCTTTTAACAAATCTTTTTTACCACCCTTCAATTTGTGTCTGGAAATATATTTTATAGCTTCTCCTTCTGGCCACGGTAGATTATTCTTTATTGAGTATTGTGCCGGCTGTATGGCAAAGGATTGATAGTGTGTTCCACCTTCTTGTTTTTTAAAAACCGACATAATTACTTTTATACAATTTATAATATTTACTCAACGGAAAATTATACTTATGAAATGTACCTAATAAATGCAGGGTATTAATTGCTCTGGTCACCCCTGTGTACCAAACTCTTAACTCTTGTATTTTATTTAATAATGATTTTCTTTCATAGTGTGATGGAAAGTTACATTTAGAGGATAATATTACATTATCTGCCTCCCCACCTTTTACTTGGTGAATAGTGTCAATCAAGATAGGAGCTCTCTCATCTAAATTTACCTCTGATTCGATTAATTTCATGAAGTATCTTTTTTCCGAGTCCTTAAACTTTCTTTTAAATGCTTCTTGCCAAGTACCCTTTTCTTCAACCATACCACCCCGCATGTGTAACTCATCATAATTAAAAAGTTGATTCGGGTGAGCAAAGCTCCACTTTTTGCTGTCCGCTGACCGGTAGCCATGGTCTATATTTAAGAGATAATTATACATGATGCACGCATCTTCTCTCGTAATTGCACCACCATTACAAATCTTCTCCCAATCTTGTATGGCCTTCCATTGATTCATATCATAAGATTTATTTCCCTTCATGTCCTGAAAGTATAAACCCATACCTTTTGCTTCTTCTTGTAATTCTTTCTTAACGTCATTTATTCTAGCTAGCACCATCCAGTTACCATTGTTTTTAAAAGGTACTTTACGTAGTGAGCTCCATCTATATATCTCTCCGTCCTTATCATTAGATTCAAATTCTTTTTCTACTCTATGACCTTCCATTCCATTTAATAAACATTTAGCAAAGAAGTGTACTTTTTTATTTAATCTTCTTGATTTATTTAATATTTTAGATTTACCTGGAAATGTTTGAAAGTAAGATACATCTGCACCATTCCACTCATAGATTGCTTGATCATCATCACCAGCAAGATAAACTTTGTCTGCATTCAAAGCTAATTTAACAACCATGTCCCACTGTAGAGGAGTAAGGTCTTGTGCTTCGTCTACCATTAACACTTTAAAATTTATAGCTAACCCAGATGTAATAAACTTCTGAACCATATCAGTAAAATCTAAACGATCGTTTTTAAATTGACCTGGTTCTACCTCAAAAGTTTTATATCTTTCATAATTATGTATGATGGATTTAAATTGTTGTAATCTAACTTTCTTTCTAGGTTCTTTTTTATATAAAGATATTGGGTCTATTTTCATATTTCTAGCTTTGTCGTAGATTTGTAATGACCAATTGTTGTATACGTTTTGATCATCCCAGTTAGGTTTATAATTAATTTTAATTGTTCCGTACTCTGTATGAAACTGCAGCATATCAACTCTTGGATCTAACACAGGTATCTCTGCAAATTGTTGTCTCGCTAAACTATGAAGTGTTCTAAAATATTTAAAATCATCCTCATCATAACCTTTAAATTCTTTCCTTACTCTGTCCAAACATTCTTGCACAGCTTTGTTTGTAAACGAGATATAACAAATCTCATCGGGTAGAACTCCCCGTCTTAAAAATCTCTTGGCTCTTTGTAACAATCTATGAGTCTTTCCGGTGCCCGGTGGCCCGTAAAACTTAATTGTCTTCCCATGGAGTTTTCTTTTTATTGAATTTGACATTTTTGTTTTTATGCTCTGTTTGTTTTGGTAACGTTGAGACCCAATGCCTCGTATTGTTACCTTGGAATTTTTTACTTTGGCCACAATCGTTTTCCTTCAAATACATAGTACAATCTTTTTCAGACCAATTATAGCCTTGTTTTTTCATAAACTGTCTAAACGTATCTAATTTAAATCTCATTTCCGAATCATCGTGCCATATATTCTCATGATCTATCTGATCAAATTCATCAGCTACGTTAGTATCTTCTAAAAATTTTACCATTCTTATATTAAATATCTCTTCACGTTCATCTTCACGATCAACGTCTTCCATATCTTTTTTATTTGTTATTAAATCTTCTAGCCAATCTCTGTATGGGTCAGGATCTCTTTTACTAGGTTTTAAAGGTCTCCAAATAATATCGTGTGCTAATAACTTCTCGCCTAAAAGCATCTGTTGGTATAGTTGTTTTGTTTCTAATCGAACCATTTTACCTTGTATAGGTAACAACCAGTAAGGATCTGGATACGTATTCACTTTAATTAATTTACCAACTTCAGGCATAGCTTCATTAATACCAATCCCAAATTTTCTTTTGGCACACTGTCTAGATCCATTACAAAAAGACCTAGCAATAGATGTCCCACACTTGTAACTATAATCGTGTTTTCCAACTTGCTCCATAACTTTGTTTAATTCTTTAGGATTTAATGGTGGCACACAGATTTTTTTATTAAGATCTCGTATCATCTCTTCATAATAATCCTTATCAGGATTTATTTTCTTAGCTAATATACCTACATTGAACATAGCATCATTACGACCCTCACCCTCTTGCACTTGATTCTTTACAAATTTATTAACGCAGTTTGGCCAGTGTTTATTTTCATCATCATTAGATGTTTTTAAATCGTAGAAATGTTCTTTCGTAATTACAAATTTTTTTGCATAGGCTAGATAATCTACATATTTTAAACTGTTTCCATCATCATCCATAGCACAACGTGTAGGAAATTTTGCATTTTGATATGGTAAGTTAACAAATTGCCCTAACTGTTTTTTCTCCCAATCAGGATCTGATAAATCTACTTTGTCTTGTGCTGGAAATATGTCAGTTGTTTTATCATTGACACCAAGATCTGATGCAATCATAATTAATTTTTTTCTCATGTCCTTAGCTGGAACTTTATGTGACAGATGTAAGATTAAATGTAATCCATTCGATTTAGATCTGTAGGGTATAAATGGATACTTTCGTTCCCTAATTAATTTAATAAACTGTTTGTGATTAATATTATACCTATCAACATCAATGACTCCCCAACTACAAGTGCTGTCATCACGTATTGGAATTATCCCAGTATAACTTTTACCCTCTAGATGATCCAACCACTCTTTGTCTGTAATATTAGTTTTTTCTGTCCAATGTTTATATTCTTCTTTACCCCTTGAGTTTTTCTGTCCCAAAGGTTTGGACTTACCATAATAACTATCAGTTCCCTGGAACAGCTTTTTAAACTGTTCCAAGGTTTCTACAAACTCCATAATTAAAATGGTGTTTTAGCTGCTGTTTCTTCTTGACCGTGTTTAACTTTGACAGTGCCACCCATGACAGATTGTCTAAATTTAGCTGCTCTTTCAACTAAACTTTGACTTTCGCATGTACCTTCTGAAGTTATTTCCCAGCCATACCATGAACCTAAATTATTTTTCTCAAGAACAGTTTTAAGCCTGTACAATTGAGTAAATGGTGCAGGTCTAAAAAAACCTTTTCCATCTTTTTTAGGTATTTGCATTAAATTCATCATCGAATTCCACTTCTTAGATTTTTTTCTTTGAGTAGACTTCATAGTAATTAATGCTTCTGATGCCATAGCATCTTCGCAAATCACAACATAGTGAGATGCAGTTTCTTCAATATAGTGACCGTTAGCCAATCTATCTTTACCATCATCTCCTCTTGTTGTTTTACTCATGATATCACTATCAGCTGCATATACATTTCTTGGTGCAGTGCTGCCCTCTTGGCCTCTATCTGCCCACTCAATGTATTCAAACTTATAGAATGCAGGTATAACTAAGATACCTTTTACGCCATCATACAATTTATCTGTAACTGTATTAATGATCATTCCTGGTCTTGCTTGTGCCATAAACTTTTGATCACCTTGTGTTACTTGTGGTGAAAGTTGTGACAATATTTTTAGAAACGGTAATTGTAGACTTTTACTATCAATGTTATCGAAACCTTGATCCGCAAATTTTTCTATGTCCACTGTTGCCAAAGCGTTGTTCGGTTTTACCGTGATTTTGTTCTTTATCGACATATTACTCCTTCGTTGTTAGTTTTGCTTTATTAGCGATATAGACACCAAATAAATCAAACGGGAGCTCTTTACCTTTTTCTACTTGCTCTCTTACAAAAGCTTTTAACGTCATTGGCTCAACCTTTTCTTTCTTTGTGTATCTAAAATTATTTTCTTCACAAACAGAAATAAGTTTTGCAACCAAATTGTCTTGGCCTTTATTAAAAGACGCTGTGACTTGATTCTTAATTAAATCCTCAAAGCCACCATCTCTTAACCAAGAGAAAGCTTCTTGAGTTCTAGACTCTGGTATTCTTGCAGCATAAAAAGGTTTTACTTCGACTTTACTACCATCTGATAAAACAAGTGCATTGACTCCTGCTTCTTGCATAAGTTCAGGCACTTTTCTTTCAACATAGTCTCTTAGTCTTTTCTTCTTTTTTGCTAATTGCTCTTCGTCTAGTTCGATTTGATTTTCTAATCTTTTCATTTCATTACAAGCATCTGTAATAGATTTCACAGACGACTGCTGAACTTCTAAATTAGAAAACTTTTCGATATCCATATCTTGATTCAGACAATACTTTTTATCATTGAAAACGCAAGTATAAAATTATATAAGATATTAGATGTGGAAATACCCGTATAAAACCACCCCCTATGAACATCAAAGGGAGGCATTGAACTTATCTGCGAATCAAACCAATTACGCTTATTTTATGGAAATGGGTACTGGTAAAACAAAAACTACTATTGATAATATAGGATACCTCTACCTTAAAAAACAATTAAAAGCTGCATTAATTATTGCACCTAAATCTGTATATTCTGTTTGGAAAAAAGAATTAAACGTACATCTACCTGGTATGATTAAATATTCATGTCATTTATGGAAACAAATAACTAAAAAAGATCTTAAATTATTTGATAAATATGATGGTTTGAAATTCTTTATGATAAATGTTGAAGCTTTATCAACTAAAAATGGATTAAAGGCTTGTGAGGAGTTTTTAAGGGATCACCCAAATAATATTACAATAATTGATGAATCGACAACAATAAAAAACCCAAAAGCAAAACGAACAAAGAACATTTTACGATTAAGATACCTAGCGAAAGTACGCCGTATATTAACAGGATCACCAGTAACAAAATCTCCATTGGATCTTTATACACAATGTGCCTTCTTAGATCCACGATTATTAGGTTACAAAAGTTATTATGCTTTTCGTAATAGGTTTTGTATATTTGATGAGGTTTATGTTGCACAAGGAGAGACAATTAACGTTCCAGTTGGCTATCAACATTTGTCTGAATTAGAACAAAAGCTAAAAGAATTTTCTTTTAGAGTAACAAAGGATGAGTGTTTAGATATACCTGATAAAATATACCAAATTAGATATGTTAAACTTGAAGGTGAACAAAAACGTGCTTATGAAAGTTTGAGAATAAGAGCTATGGCTTTGCTAGAGGAGAGCACAATTTCAGTACATAATAAATTAACGGAATTACTAAGGTTACATCAGTTAGCAAATGGTCATTGTAAAGATGATTCAGGAGGTATGTTACAATTCGAAAACCCTAAACTTAAAGCTATGCTAGAAATATTAGAAGAGACAGATCAAAAGGTTATTATTTGGGCTACTTACATACATAATATAAATGAGATAAACAAAGCACTTTCTGAAAAATATGGCAATGATGCTGTCGTTTCTATGTATGGTGCCACCTCTGTAGATGATAGAAATTTAGCTGTCGAAAGATTTCAAAACGATTCTAAATGTAGATTTTTTGTAGCTAACCCAGTAACTGGTGGATATGGATTAACATTAACGTCAGCAAAATATGTTATTTATTACTCCAACAATTACAACTTAGAAGTTAGAAGACAATCAGAAGATCGAGCACATAGAATCGGTCAAACTAAAAACGTTGTATACATTGATATCATGGCAGAAAATACAATAGATGATAAGATTGTCGTTGCCTTAAAAAATAAAATTGAATTATCTGCTAAAACTTTAGGAGATAATCCACAAAAATGGTTGATTTAACCTTTTTTAGTTATTTTATTAAATTTTTCTAATCTATGTAAGAATTTGTCTGAGTATTCGCTCAAATCAGCCTCAGAGAGCTTGAATTCTTGATATTGTAGTCCTCGGGTAGCAATAGAGATTACACCCTGCTCTACGGGCCCGTAATGCGTTTTATGGGCTAAATAATAGGCACCTAACTGATGTTTATAGTCATCTACCCATTCCTCTAATTTTGGCCTATTAGCTTGTTTAAAATCAACAATAGTGGGTTTTTCTTCTACTACTGCAACTAAATCTGTAGTTCCTGCATATTCTTGATTATATGCTAATGATACCTCGTTACCCCAAACCTCTGTAATTGCAAGGTTTTCTTTGATTATTTCTGCCATTTTTCTGGGTAACTGTCCAAAGTCTGTAGCATTGAAATATTTTTCATTGTTATAGTAATATTCAAGAACCTTGTGCATCTCTGTTCCCACACTCGATGCATTCTTCATGATTCGATCAGCCTCTTCATTCCCAACCCTTCTTCGCCAGTCATCTAAGCCTTTACTATTTTTTGTGGCACTCAATATTGTTGTAACGCTTGGAACAGGTGCTTCATCTACAAGATATTTTCTTCCTGTCTCCGATTGAAATCTATTATGTTTTTTGTATTGATATTTTTTATTGATTTGGACCACTACTACTAAGTAGCTAATAAATTAACTAAAGTCAAAATAATTGCACCCATACCACCAACTAATGCAACAAAAAACCAATTTACTTTTTGCCTTACATCATCAAGACCTTTGTGCATGTGATCTTGTTGTTTTTTCAGGCCTGAAATATGACCATACAAAGCAATGATATGTTCTCCCGTAGTCTTAGGTTCTTTACCGTTAGCCACGTTCTCTCCTTTGAGCTGCTGCTATACTCGTTGTATCAAACGGAAATAGTGTTTGTAATTGTTCTGCTGTTTGTTGTCCGGTGACCGGTGTTTGTGGTGTCTGCGAAACAGGTTGTAATTCAAGATCACCTGTTACAGCTTGTCTGTCTGCATCTTCATCTCTTGCGACTTCATCAACAATAGTCTGCTCTTCATTTTGAATTGTGCTTTGTATTACTGATGCCATTTCATTATCAAGATCCACGTTACCTGATGTATTTGTAAATTGTTGTGTAAACATGGATTCAATTGTTTCTTTTGGTAAAGTTTTATCATCGTATCTTGGTTGTGGAATACTATAATCCAAACTCAATAATCTATTTGTTATATCTTCTTGATTAATTTCATCTGCCTTAACCGTTGGAATATCTTTATCTTCTTCATTTAAATAGTTTAGTAACCTTGCAAAAGCTTCACGTTTTTGTGTAAGACCTAATCTTGTTAAGGCTTTGAAGCCTACATTTATATCTCGTCCTGTAAAGTAATCTCTTCCAGGAAATAAAGCTCTAGGTGTACCTCTTCCTAGTTTACCACCTCTTAATAATTTAATTTGTTCTTCAGGTAATAAAGCATCATTCATATATCTTAAGGCAACAGGATCAGAGAGTATTTGTCCTGCTCTTCTCGCTAACAAAATTAATACAGCTGGTGCTAAAGGGTTAGCCATAAACGATCCACCCATTACTAAACCACCAATTATACCTCTACCACCTGAAAGAGTTAATCTTCTTTGTAGGAATGTAGAAGTGTCTGATAAAGGCACATCAGAAATAGCTTTCATATAATTTGTAAAACCAAAAAATTCATTAGCTCCATTTTTACCAAGAAGTTGGGTCATTTTCGCTCGACCTAGTTCTTCTGTTGCCTCACCGATACCAAGTTTGTTTAAAAATTTATTAATATTAA
>VTLG01002344.1_pt1 | contig 36988 bp, 63 predicted proteins | sample 4694571 | NCBI WGS metagenome assembly VTLG01 (sample SAMN12604809, study PRJNA352737) | marine metagenome | biome: ENVO:00000447; feature: ENVO:00000209|ENVO:00000569|ENVO:01000036; material: ENVO:00002151; isolation source: viral sequences binned using virsorter ...
CCAATAGATCCTTGTCCGACTCCTGAGGACAGCGTACCGAGACCACCAACTTTATTGTCAGCAGAGTTACCACCACCAACGTCCATTGTGACACCAGATCCAGAAGCGGTATATGTTGAACCGATTCTTTCAGCTGTATTATATGCAGCTCCCGTATGTAAGTTCACACTTGAGGTCATACGGTGTGTGATATCTGCGAATGCGGGACTAGAAAATCCCATTAACATAACAAAAGGAAGTAATTTTTTCATGAATTTACACCTTTCCCTGTAGTATATGTATATGATTTATCATTGTACAATAGGTAACATATCATAAGCACTTATACCCACTATAGGTAGGACTTATGGACGTTCGGAAGTCCACACCTATGGGTCTTGACATAAAACCTTAAGAGACTATATAATATTGTTACGTTTCTTCATGAAGATTTATGACTTCTTCAACGACCAGTATGAATCGCTATACAACTACTGAAGATGGTGGTAGACAGAACATGTTTGCTGCTGAGCCTCAGATAGAAGTACTCGATGTTAACTATTGGGAAAGTGCAGAACAAACTAATGGTCGCATGGCGATGATTGGTTTCTTTGCAGCAGTACATAACTACATCTTATTCGGTGCAGTTATACCTGGCATTTTTTTATGTAACAGGTCTCTTTTAAATTTCTACCCCTCAATCTAAGAACAATGACTCCAGAAGCAGAAAAATTTAACGGTTGGATGGCCATGATTGGTTTCGTCGCAGCTATGGGTGCATACGTCACTACAGGACAAATCATTCCAGGTGTCCTTTAAAACTTAACAAAACTAAATAGTTACTCGTAACATTTCTACACATGGGCGACTTATCAGCCGCAACAGAATCAGTATCACCACTAGTAGCAGTCCTCTGGGTGTTCTATCCAATGGCTGCTTTGGTGTTGATAGAATTATTCCTAAGAGCAATTAATAATGACGATGATGACGATACTAATGGTGGTAAAGGAATAAGAATAACACAACCAGTACCAATACCAGTACCTTCAGGCGCATAATGTACCAAGTAATTTTCGTAGCTGCACTAGCAGCAACAGCATATACTAACGTTTTTCAATTCGTATTACAATGACATTCTTGATAGCGGTAATGTCTTTCGCAAACTTTGTATTCTATCCTCTTGTGATAGGTACAATCATTGCTGTCATTATCGAACAGATCTTCAGAGCAACAGGCAATGAGGATGATCCCATAGCAGTAAGGAACGTTCTCCTTTCCATGGGAGTAAGAAAGTATCTCTACAGACAAGCATGGATTTTTAATCTCATCTGGTTCTTTGGATACTTTATTCTAATGTTTACTGTCGGAAGACAACAACCACAAGCAATGCCAGACATGATCTGGCAAGGATAATGATCCCACTAGCAGTACTATTAAATTCTATACCACCAGGCTCTAGAGATCTTCTAGAGTTTGGTTTCTTTGTAGCCATTGGTATGACCGCAGGTTCTCTTGGTATGATATAATGGAAACGCTACGCATGTCACTAATGATATGTCTTGGTGTCATGATACCAGTGACTTGCTGGATGACCATGATGTATGTTATGATGGAAGAGTAAATAAATAATTCACCTTGGAAATGCAACAATGGCTACTTATTCAGTTACACTCATAGATACCGACGGTAATGAGACCACATTCGATTGTGATGATGACGAACTTATTCTAGATAAAGCAGAGGGTGAAGGTGTAGATGCACCATATTCTTGTCGTGCTGGTGCTTGTTCTACATGTGCTGGTAAAGTTTTAGAAGGATCGGTCAGTCAGGAAGAACAATCATTCTTAGATGATGATCAAATGGAAGAAGGTTTTGTGTTAACTTGTGTTGCATATCCTACGTCTGATGTTAAAATACAACTAGGCGAAGAGGAGAACTTATTTTAATGGGACATTTGCACATGAGAGAACAATTGATTGCTGCTGTTAAAGCACATGCACAAGGTGAAATTGCCAAGCATAGAGCAAACGTTAACGTATACCTAGAACATCCTGCAGGTATTGGAGAACACTCTGATATTACTGAAGCAATTCAGGTGGAGTTAGATAAGATTGCTCGTTACCACGATCAAGTAGAAGTTATTGACCAGTACTTTAAGTCATGACTACGTTATCTAAGGATATAAAATCAGGCACTAAGAAATCACACTCTGCAGCGGAGAACACAAAGTTCGTCGCTGCATTTCTTCGTGGTGTTATTAGTAGAGAGAATTATAGAACACTTATAAAAGATCTTTACTTTGTTTATGCTGCTCTTGAAGAAGAGATGGAGAGGTTGAAGGGTGATACTTATATTGATGGTATTAATTTCCCAGAACTATCTCGTATAGAACAACTCAAGATGGATGTTAGGTACTACTATGGTCCTAACTGGAGAGCAATCATTGCACCATCAGAGAGTGCAGTTCAGTATGTTGAGAGAGTACATGAGGTAGCAGATAAAGATCCTTACTTGATGGTAGCACATCACTACACTAGGTACCTTGGTGATCTATCTGGTGGTCAGATACTTAAAGGCATAGCAGAGAAGGCACTAAAATTATCTAACGGTGAAGGTCTAAAGTTCTATGACTTTGATAAGATAGATGATAAGAAAGAGTATAAGAATAAGTATCGTGCTGCACTAGACAGTCTACCTCTTGACAAAACAAAGATTGATGCTATAATAGCTGAAGCAAATTATGCATTCAAGTTGAACATGGATTTGTTCGATGAGTTGGGAGGTAAGTCTAGAGATGGTTGGAAATCATTCTTCAAAGTCCTACTCGGATATATTAAACGAGGTTAATAGTATGAAAGGACTTTCTTTTCATGTGTATAAAGGAGAGGAAGTCTTGAAGGCTGATATTAGTATTGATGATCTCGAAGAGTTTTTAGTTAAGCATCATGGTCATCTTCATAAGTTTGAGATCGTTGCACTAGAGGATCCAGAGTATGATGATGCCAGTTTCTGAACTGTCTTCTTGACAAAACTTTACACTGCATATATAATACTAGCAAGGGCATTGTCAATAAGTCCCCCCGCATGGTGGTTGGGCCTCCAGTAAGGAGGATATCCACTCTTACCTACCCCAAACCAAGACCACGGGGTTCATGTCTTATCATAACAAGTAAACACCCGCACTCTTTTTTCAAATGACAACTCTTCAAAGAAGAGATAGCTCATTTTTGCAGAATTGGGACGAGTTCACCCAGTGGGTAACATCCACTGAGAATCGCTTGTACGTTGGTTGGTTCGGAGTTCTAATGATTCCATGCCTTCTAGCAGCAGCTACTTGTTTCATAATTGCATTTATTGCAGCTCCTCCCGTCGATATCGACGGCATTCGTGAACCCGTAGCAGGTTCACTCCTTTATGGCAACAACATCATCTCTGGTGCTGTCGTTCCATCATCAAACGCTATCGGAATGCACTTCTATCCCATCTGGGAAGCAGCTACTCTAGACGAGTGGTTGTACAACGGAGGTCCATATCAGTTGGTAGTAATGCACTTCCTCATTGGTATCTCTGCCTATATGGGTCGCCAATGGGAGTTATCATACCGTTTAGGTATGCGTCCATGGATTTGTGTAGCATATAGTGCACCAGTTTCTGCTGCGTTCGCTATCTTCCTCATCTATCCTTTCGGACAAGGATCATTCTCTGATGGAATGCCATTAGGTATCTCAGGGACGTTCAACTTCATGTTTGTGTTCCAAGCAGAGCATAACATCCTCATGCATCCCTTCCACATGTTAGGTGTGATAGGTATGTTTGGTGGAGCATTGTTCTCTGCTATGCATGGTTCACTTGTTACCTCGTCACTGATACGAGAAACAACTGACAATGAAAGTCAGAACTATGGATATAAGTTTGGACAATCCGAAGAGACATACAACATCGTCGCCGCCCACGGGTACTTTGGTAGACTAATATTCCAGTATGCTTCTTTCAACAACTCACGATCACTACACTTCTTCTTAGCGGTGTTCCCTGTGGTCTGCGTCTGGTTTACATCCATGGGTATATCAACCATGGCATTTAACCTCAACGGATTTAACTTCAACCAGAGTATCTTAGATGCTAACGGTAAGGTTGTTCCGACATGGGCAGACGTTCTTAACAGAGCAAACTTAGGTATGGAAGTTATGCACGAGCGTAACGCTCACAACTTCCCACTTGATCTCGCTGCAGCTGAGGTCACTGAGGTTGCACTTGTAGCACCATCTATCGGTTGACATAAAACCGAATAAGATATAGAATGGGGGTCTTGTACCCCCATTTTTAATGCAATCAAATCCATGGTCAAGTGATTTAATATTTAAGTTTAAGTATCCACATGACCTGAGTGCTGCTGCAGGTAGAGGTATGGAGTTGTGTAAACTTATGCCTGAGACTTTCTTAGAAAAGGGTGGAGGATATAGTACTGCAGTATATCAATGGTATCAACCACATGAATGGGAGGAGTTGGAAGAGTTTTATTATTGGTTGCCAAGACAATTAGATATAGTATGGCACGCTTGGGGTATGGAGTATTGTTCTCGCATGATACATAATTCATGGATCAATTGGCATCCTAAGGGTGCATGGACTGAGGAACATACACATCCATCAGTTCATCAAGCCGTGACATGTTACTTGCAACATGAAGAAGGTTGTGGTAATATATTATACAAAGATCCAATGGATACTTATTGGTGGTCTTATCCAAGGAATAGTGAAAGGAGACAACTCTGGCACTCAGTATCTGTACAGCAGAATGATGTACTAATATTTCCAGGATGGTTACCACATAAAACGGAACAGAATGAGACCAACAAGGACCGCCTTGTACTTAGTACCAATTATAGACATGCCTAGCGACCTGTACGACGACATGCGTACTCTAAACATGTTATACGAAGAACTGTGTTGGGATCATGAAGATGAACTTGATTTTGTTGCTGATTATGTTAATGACCGAATAATCATAACAAATAAGAAAAAAACGAAATATATACAGCATGACAGAACAAAAGATTAAAGAAATTATACCTCAACTTACTTACACTAAGGAACAGGTGGACATGTTAATCCAAGCAGCGGTTGCTGAGGCACACGAGATGGATGTAAGGTCTATGGCCAAGCATAATCGTAGTGCTACTATTATCAGTATGATTTTGGGTCTTATTTGTCTTGCTTTATTTGTTGATGGATTGCTTAGAATACTTGGTATCATCCCACCCTTTATGGACTTAGATGTTAATGTTATTGATGATGTTATAGAGAGAGTTGAGAGTGATGTTATGCCAATGATTGAAAAAGCACAAAGGTATATACCAGGACGATGACAGGAACTATTGACACTTCACCTGCATCTATTAGAATGTTTGCTATAATAGTACTCGGTGTAGTATGGTTTTACTTATTAAATGTGGAGCTAAGAAGTCGTGACGATGATTGATGAGATTAAGGGATGGGAGAAAGAATACCTTAATATGAATAACAAACTCAGCGATAGAGAGAGGGAGATCCTTAAGGGAGATGCCATCAAGTCACATGAGGGTATGATGTTCGGTAGAATGTATGCAGACTGGAAAAGGCAGAAGGGATATGATTGATAGAACACAAAAGAAAGAGAACTATTACTATGTCTTCTGGACTGTAGCAATGATTGCCTTCATAGTTCCACAAGTCTTTACTGCTTATGCATACATGAGCATCAAAGATCTCCTAGATAAACCAATACAAGTAGAGTACGTTAATGGAACTGAATGATAGTAATGTTATTGAAGTTCTTTCTGAACTCGCACCATACATAGAAGCTGATGGTGGTTTCCTAGAGTATGTGGAGACAGAAGAGGGCTGGGTCAAGGTAAGACTTGGTGGTGCATGTGCTACATGTGCTATGAGTACCATGACATTGAAGCAAGGTATCGAACGTAAACTCATGGAAGATATTCCAGATGTAAAGGGGGTGGTTCAAGTACTATGATGCAATTCAGAGAAGGAGATATTAAACGTATCATACATGCCTGTGAATACTACAGGAGTATTATACGTAGTCAGGATGCAGACCTAGCTAAAAAATATGATAGGGTCTTGGATCATCTACATGATTACCAGACAGAGATGGAGTGTCCTGACTGTTGGGATCCAGAATCTATTTGCGCTATTCACTGAGGGAAATCGACTTTCTGGTTTCAAAAAAGTCGGAAAAAAAATTCGGGTGATTTTTTTTCGCAGGGGTTTTTATGTCTAAAAAGAAATCCAAGAAGAAAAAGAAGTGTAAGAAGTGGAAGTGCTCAAAGTATAAGGGTAAGCAATGTAACTGTGGGAGAAGGTTGTGATTAAGATTTGTCCCGTTTGTGAATCAAGGTGGTTGGATGGTCAGTTGTACTGGGCTACAGGTAAACCAGGGTGTCCACATGACCTTGCAGGATTACTATGCAATGACCATAAAGATACAAGATGTATAAATCCTTGTAGGGGTTCCACTTCAGGTCAAACCTGGGAACAACGAAGACTATTCTTAGAGGGAGAAATCTAATGTGGAATCTAAACATCAAACGTAACCTTACTAAAATTAAGGATTGGGATAAGGCATGGTCGAAGAAGATCCAAGACAAGTTCAACCTGACAGATTACCAGATGCTATGTTTGGCTTTCGCAAAAGGTTTCGTGGTAGGAGCAATACTCCTCTAAACAAAGACGGAACACCTTGTCTTAAAGGTAGGATTGTTAATTTAATACAACTAGTAGTGGTGACACAGTTACTGATAGTTGCTGCTACAATACATGGATGTCTCATGCCTGGTAGGGAATGTGATTCAGAAACCAAGCAACATATTGCAAATATGATGACAGTTATTACTACATCTACCTTTGCTTTATATGCTGCTGAAAAGTAGCCGACCCCTGACATGTGTGAGTATTAACACCTAATTCTATACTAAATATTGGTGTCAAGTGGAGTTGAAACTATCATGTCCCACTATACCATCGGCTATCATGACAGCCTTCAAATACGTCATGACATCTGTGTCTACGCACAAGATGCATACGAAGCAATTCAAGAAGCGAAAGAGGATGTTCCTGAGTTAGAGGGGCATCCTCATTTTATTGACTCCTGCATGGAGACGTAGTATAATGAAGACATTAACACAATATAAGCATGAGATTATGTGGTGGATGAGCAGAATAACAATCATGTTAACGTCATTGTTTTTGTCAATGACACTAGCAGCACAAGCATATGCAGCCGAAATTGAAATGGGTTCTAATGGGAACCTGGTGTTTAATCCTTCTGAGCTTACAGTTGCTGCAGGTGATACGGTTACATTCGTAAACAATGATTTACCACCTCACAATGTGGTATTTGTCAATGGACACGATGAACTATCACATCCTGACTTAAACTTTGTGAAGGGTGATACCGTAGAGATTACCTTTGATGAACCAGGAGAGTATGAGTTCCAATGTGAACCTCATGCTGGTGCAGGTATGAAAGGAGTTATCCACGTTGAGTAATACATTTACTTTTACTGACGAACAACTACTATGCTTACAAGTGTGTTTACAAAATGCACCAACACCATATCATATTTCTAAGAAAAAGATAGTAGGTGAAGTTGAGGATTTAATAGGTAAACCACCTGTGGTAAAACATGAACCTTTGAGGGTCGCTAAGTACGATCTATCAAAGTATGGAATAACAGATTGACTATGAATTATAAAGAAGCAGGAGTTGACATCGAAGCAGGTAATGCATTCGTTGAGAGATTGATGCAGAAAGCACCTTCTATTGGTGGATTTGGTGGTATGTTTAAGGTACCTGCAGGGTATGAGAAACCTGTCTTGGTTTCTGGTGCTGATGGTGTAGGTACTAAGATTAATATTGCCAGAGTTAATAATGATTATAGTACTATAGGTATTGATCTCGTTGCCATGTGTGTCAACGATGTGATTACTTCTGGTGCTAAGCCTCTCTACTTCTTGGATTATATTTCTACTCAGAAGATAGATGATAATGTTGCTGACATTATGGTTGGCATACTTAAAGGATGTGAGATTGCTGGTTGTGAACTCCTAGGTGGAGAGACTGCCGAACATTTTAGACAGAGAGAATATGATCTTGCTGGTTTCTGTACAGGTATAGTAGAAGAGTTTGATGTAGTTGATGGCAGTATCATTAAACCTGGTGATGCAATCATTGGTATTCAAAGTAGTGGACTGCATAGTAATGGGTACACTCTGATCAATGATATGTTATGGAGACATAAGTTATACTATAAAGAAACACCTGAGTTACTTGAACCCACTAGAATATATGCTGCTACTGTTCAACGTCTGTTGGATGAGGTACCTGTCTTAGGTATGGCACACATTACAGGTGGTGGACTGGTTGATAATGTATCAAGGTGTTTACCTAAAGGATTGAAACCTCACATTGATTGGAACTCTTGGCCAATGCCAGAGATCTTTAGTAAGGTTATGCTTGCAGGTGAGGTACCAGAAGAGGAAATGAAGAGAGTATTTAATATGGGTATTGGATATTGTATTGTTGTACCACCTGAGGTGGTCGATGATGCTATGATATTAATAGAACATCCATCACAAGTTATAGGACACGTATGTACGATGTAGTCTGGTCAATAAATATCATGTGTGCTATACTAATACTTGGTGTAGCCTACGTGATCTATTGGATTTTTATGTATGATGAATGGTATCCGAATTAGTTTAATATCTACTTTGTTAGTTGGGTGTGCTGCAGCACCAGTAACTGATCCAGCACGAGCATGTAGTCCTCCTGCAGATGGCAGTGAGTTTACTTGTCCAGATTTTGATGGAATAATATTAGATCCACCTGTATTGGGTGATCCTCCTGTGATAATGGATCCTCCTCCAATACAGAAACAATCAACAACTGTATATGATACAAGACCAGTTGAGACTTCACCTAGTGGTTGGATACAAGGACTGAGAGAGTGGAAGTCCAGACAGAATAGAACTCCTATTGACGAGAGCATAAATAGTGCACTTGCAGAATATAACAATGGGAGCTATGAAGCCACCGAGTAGGAAGTCTTGTTACAACTTCCGAGTGGTATCAATTGATAAGGTACTAGATGGCGATACAATAGATGTAACAATTGATTTAGGATTTGACCTATTTAAAAAAGAGAGGGTAAGAATAGCTGGTGTTGACACTCCTGAAAAGAGGACAAGGAACCTCGAAGAAAAAGCCCTTGGACTTGACGCTACAAACTGGCTTAAAGACAAACTGGAAGGAGCTATCAGTGGTGACGATGATCTTGTCATTAGGACTGAGCTCGTCGGTGGTGTTGGCAAGTACGGTAGGCTTCTGGGCTGGTGCTACATCGGCGACGGTGCTTTGTCGCTCAACGAACAAATGATTACAGAAGGTTATGCATGGGAGTATGATGGAGGAACTAAGCAGAAAGACTTTGAGCAGCTCCGCGAAATTAGGAGAGGATATGGGACTCTGGACGAGTCATGAACAAGATACCCTTAACATGAAGGGTGAACGTACACATAGGATTATTATAGAATGGCCACTGGAACCGATAGACTTAGAGAACTCCTTGGGGAACAATACCGATACGGAGACGTAATTCTCTCAAGTGGTGCTACAAGTATGCACTACATTAATTGTAAACCTGTTGCTCTTAGCAACGAGGGCATCAAACTCATAGCACCAGCAATGTTGAAGCATGTGGATGGTGATGCTGTAGCAGGTGTGACCTTAGGTGGTGACCCACTAGCAACTGGTGTCTCTATCACATCACCTAAACTTGATGCTCTTATAGTACGTAAGGAACCCAAGGGGTATGGTACTCAAGCAATGATTGAAGGACCACTTCTTCCTACTGGAACAGTGGTTACTCTACTTGAAGATGTAGTGACTACTGGTGGTAGTGCTGTCAAAGCAGTCAAGGTGCTCCGTGAAGCGGGTTATGTAGTTAATAAGGTAGTTTGTATCGTAGATCGAAGAGAGAACGGTGAGGATCCATTTACGGACGAAGGACTTGAACTTGTCAGTCTCTATACTTTGGAGGATTTCTCATGAATGAAAGAGAGGAGACTATTATTAGGAGGATCAAAGAGTTGGCTCTGTTGATGGGTGCTGACTGTCAGGAGACGAGTACATTAAACTCTATGGGTCGCTCATCCAACAAAATTGTGATAGAATATAACGTATTAGAGAATAAATAATTAGGTAAAAAGAGGAAACCTTATATGGAATCCATAGAAGCACACATTCAAAAAGATAAAGAGATCCTTGATGATCCTCAGACTAATCCTCAAACGAGAAGACATATTGAGGAAGAACTTCATGATTTAATAGAATATGAAGAACATCATCATGACGAGATAGAAGCAGGAGATCATCACGATCCAAACTGTATAGAATTATTCTGTGACCAGCACCCAGACGAGCCTGAGTGCCTAGTATACGACGATTAACATGAAACTTTTTATTGATAGTGCAGATGTTTCTGAGATACAGGAACATTTTGCTACTGGTTTGATTGATGGAGTAACAACTAACCCTACACTCATTATGAAGAGTGGAAGGAATCCTGAAGAAGTTTATCAGGAACTAATAGATACAGGCATTCAAGACATCAGCATGGAAGTTGTTGGTGATAGAAATGAGATGCTTTGGGAGGGTCGTAGACTTGCTAATAAATTTGATCGACAAGCAACTATAAAAGTACCATGTACACCAGATGGTCTATGGGTATGCAAAGAACTATCCAAGTCAGGTGTCAAAGTAAATGTAACTCTTATCTTCTCTCAGGTACAAGCAATCCTTTCTGCTAAAGCAGGTGCTACGTATGTGTCACCATTTGTAGGTAGAGTAGATGATAACTCATTCGGTGGGTTGTGTCTAGTTAAGGATATCGCTAACGTATTCAAGAGACATGATGTAGAGACTAAGGTTCTTGCAGCATCTCTTAGGGGTGCTAGAGATGTGGGTAGAGCATTTGAATATGGTGCTGATGTAGTTACTGTACCACCTACAGTTTTTAAGAAGATGTACAATCATATACTCACAGATAAGGGTCTGGAGTTATTTGATGCTGATTGGGCTACAGTTTGTGACGAGGCCAAAACTGTCACATAGTCAGTTGACGGGTATCTTAACTCATGGTAATATAAATAAATATTACAACTAAGTCAGGCCCGAAAGAATCGTACCCTGCGTAGATGTATTAAAGACACCCATGTCGAGGGAGTCTAACATCCGCAGGATTTTTTCTTGCGAGATACTTAAAATAACAATCATGTCAATCAAATCAACAATCGCAGCAATAGCTGCATCACCTCTACTTCTCGCTAGTGCCGCTTTTGCTGGTCCTTACGTGAACGTTGAGAGCAACATCTCTTATCCTGATGGAGAGTACTCTGGAGCAACTACAGATTTCCATATTGGTTACGAAGGTGACCTTTCTGAGAAAGCTGGTTTCTACGTACAAGGCGGTCCTGCACTAGTTGCAGTTGACGGTACTGATGGTGCTGAAGGAGAGCTTTCAGGTAAAGCAGGTCTTACATATCAAGCAACTGATTCATTCGGTGTATACGGAGAAATCTCTGCTATCACTGCTGAAGTCAGCAACGATGACCAGACTAACTGGGGTGCTAAGATCGGTGGAAAGTTCACATTCTGATCTAGAAGTGTGATATAATTATAAGGGAGCAGCAATGCTCCCTTTTTTCATGCCGTAAAGTTATGAAGTTTGAAGATTACTACAAAGAGTTCTGTGAAGTCTTTGGACATCCACTATGGATGCTACCGATGATGATGATCGGTTTGTTTCTAATGATTGAGATAATGCATACCAATGAGCACTACGATAGAGAGAACGGTGATGCTCATGGATATTGTGGTCGTCAGGAGTGGGTGAAAAAATTGCAGGAAGACCAGTGGTAATTGACAAGAGAAAAACTTTGTTATATACTCTGTGAGGGAAATCGACTTTTAGTTTCAAAAAAAGTCGAAAAAAAAATTCAGACCATTTTTTGCCAAATACCTTTTTATGATTTTTTGGATAGGATTTACATTGATGTTCCTCAATGAGGGATTCGTGATGATGCGACATGTATCACCATTCTTTGCTAGACTTAGAGATAAGGTGATGAAGAGGTTAGGTGATAACCTGTGGTGGAGACTACATGGTACATTGGATTGGTTATGGATATCATTAGTAACTTGTGGACTAATAGTCAACTCTCATAGAGTTTTACATATAATGGTATTAGCAACCTTCTGGACACTTGCCTGGTTGATATTTTACTTACCTCGCTGGATTACTAAAAAATGATATTACCAGGAACTACAGTCACAGTCATTGACGAGACCTCTATCTATAGAGGGTACGTTGGATTTGTGCAGAGAATTATGGAGGACAAAGCTGCTGTTCTCTTTGATAATCTTTCTCCGTGGGAAAAGATGATTACTTTTCCTATTAAAGATCTGGAGGAAGGAGGAATACTACCAAAATGAAAAAACGACTAAAACGCTTAATTGACCGCTATGTGAAATTAGTGGCAAAAATCGATGAAAGGCACTATTGGCCAATATTCATCTTTTTATCATTATACTTCGTTATCCCATATAGCGAATTTGTTATTACTGCATTAATTATCTTCTATTTCACGAAAGGTGAAAAACTACTTCGGAAGGCAACAGGTGCTGTTACCAGATTTCTTCCAGATTGGATTAGAATCGGTGGATCTGTAATTTTCTTCCTTGTTATGTTGGATGATACACTTATGTACGCTACTGTCATAGGAATTGCATATTGGAGTAATAGACAAATACAGAAACAGAAAAAGTTAGAAGAGAAAACTCTAAATACCGACGTAGAAGACATTTCCAAATGAACTTTGCCGTATATTCAAAGGATGGGTGCCCTTTTTGTACTCGTGTAACAGAAGTTCTTAAATTAGCAAAATTTAACTTCGTTGAATATAAATTAGATCAGCATTTTGATCGAAAATCTTTTTATGAGGAATTTGGTGAGAATTCAACATTCCCCCAAGTTGTCGTAAATGGAGTAAAACTCGGTGGGTGTCAAGAAACTGTTAAATACCTCAAAGAGCATAATATGGTCTGATGGAAGAAGATCAGTTAACAAACATGGTAGAACAAGTCGTTGACGATGCCATGTTTCAGCATAAACACACTTTTAGGATGAGAGATTATCTCAATAGTAACGACTTTACTAAAAAAGTTGTTACAGAGTTTTTAAAGAGTGGTACGGCTAACAATTTAAAATGTACGATGGATGACCTTGACCTCTTGATAGAGGGAGGTCATTCTGATGTTAGGGAGGCATATCCCAATTGGACTAAACCTGAAGCGAGAAAAATTCGTAATTATCTAAATTCAATCATAGAAGATGCAGAGCAGTACGCAGTCAAAAAGAGCAGAAAAACTCGTTCTAAATAGGGGTATAGAGGTTATGTTGCCGAGAGGCAGGAGGGTTGAGCAACCAAGTTGGTTTGATCGCACCTTTCGCTTGCTAAATCGTTCGGTGCGTGTTAGGATAGACATACGCGAGGACGACAATGGAAACTAATGTAATTCTCTTCTTCTCCGCAGCAGGAATGTTATTCACGCTGGCATTAGGAGGAGTAATTGGATGGATCTACAAAACTACTGTAGATACTCATACACTCAAACGACAGATGAATAATCTTCATCCTGAGTTTTTAGATGGTAATGGTGCATACGTGAATGAAGAACTACTTGCAGTCAAATTCACAGATATTGATGATTACCTTGACGAAGACGCAGTAGAGTGATATAATTAACAACAAATAGTGACTTGATATGGCACCAAGAAAATTACCAAATGATGCACTGGTAACTGAAATACTCCAGAAGGTCTCTTCTGCTAAAACTAAGGCAGAGAAGGTAGAACTTCTTCAAGAGTATAACAATAATGCTTTACGTGCAATCTTAATTATTAATTTTGACGAATCTCTTCAGTTTCTTCTACCAGAAGGTGAAGTTCCGTTTACTCCTAATGATGCACCTGCAGGAACAGAGCATACTCGTTTAATTCATGAGTATAAAGGTCTCTACAGGTTCTTTAAAGGTGGAGATAGTGAGATTAAGGGTATGAAGAGAGAACAACTCTTTGTGCAGTTATTAGAAGGACTTCATCAAGATGAAGCGAACTTATTAGTATCCGCATGTAATAAGGATATACAAGCAAAGTATAGAATTACTAAGCAAGTAGTATCTGAAGCATTTCCTCAAATTGAATGGGGCAATAGATCGTGATTTGGGAAAGCAATGAGCAGGTGATTGAAAGTGCTGAGAAGTACTCAATCACTATTCTTAACATTGCTTGCGATCCCAAGGCGGGACAGAATAAAAAACTTCCTACATCTGCATGGATAGTTCATTATCTTGACATGAAGAAGGACAGTGACCATTACGAAGATTTTTATGATATTGTAATGGGAAATAGAGTAGACATTTTCGATTGTTACTATGACAAAATCGGATCAAAACGACTTAAATCCATTGGATATACCTCAGGGAACATCTCCCCAGGACAATTCAATACAAAAGCTTATATCGCAGCAAGCAAATGAGCTTTTTAAGATAAAAGCGAAAAAACAAGATGATTTTATCTTCAACGAAGATGTTGAAGACATTGAACAATTAGCTGATGAACTCTTTGATGCTCTCTATGACCACACAAATAAATAATGATATAGAACTATTGGATCTCCTTAAGGAGAATGAACGCACTGGGGAAACTCGGATTATGCGTTCTTTTCTAGTCTTCTGGAATCAATATCCAATACGTTCTGATCAAGCGTTAAACGAGTGGAGAGGATTTAAACACCACGCAAATGAAGGACAAAAAAGCAGCAAAAAAGATTATTAAACGAGCAAAAAAACATCCTGAGTGGTATACTAAGCAGGATGTTAAATATGCCAAATTTATTAGGAAACGTGAGAAACAGCATGAACGTGAAGTTAGTGAGCGTAACGCCCGACGCAGAGAAGACGATGGGGTACGTAGCGAGGGTAAGCAACCCAAACAACCAAAGCAATCCAGCAGTAGCAGGATTACTAGGATATTGTATAAAGCATGGTCATTGGTCGGTTTTCGAGCAAGCACACATGACAGTGGAGATAGAGACAACTAGAGGTCTCGCTGCACAGATATTACGTCATCGTAGTTTTACGTTTCAGGAATTTTCACAGAGATATGCTGACACTAATCTGTTAGCAGATGAGATACCTATGTTTGATCTTAGGCATCAGGACACTAAGAATAGGCAGAATAGTATAGATGACGTACCACCGAACAAGAAACAAGACCTTGAAGAGAAGATTGCAGAGCATTTCGTTGAAGCAATGGATCTCTACAATGAACTCCTCGCTTCGGGTATTGCGAAGGAATGTGCGAGATTTGTTCTCCCTCTAGCAACACCTACCCGAATCTATATGACAGGTAGTGTTCGGTCATGGATCCACTATATAGAATTGAGGTCTGCACACGGTACTCAAAAAGAACATATGGATTTAGTTGAAGAGGTACGTAAGATCTTTAAACAACAGTTTCCTATCTGTAGTAATGCCTTAAATTGGGAGGTTAAGTAATGCCAAATTATGCAGTAAAGAATTACAATACAGGTGAGGAGAAAGAATTCACTATGACTGTTGCTCAGTATGAGCAATGGAGAGCCGACAATCCCGAATGGGAGAAGAACTGGCAAGCAGGTACTATGGCTGCTATCAGCGAGGTAGGTGATTATCAGAACAAGCTTCCTCAAGGCTTCAAGGATCGCTTGAATAATGTGAAGAAGCATCATCCTTACGCTAAATTCGACAAGATCTAGTATGCCTGTAAAAAGCAAGAAGCAACCAACAATGGTTGGACTATCTACCAGACAAATGAGACGAAAACCAATAGGTACAGAGCACCTAATAAAAATTAAACCAATAACACCTACTCAAGAGAAGGTGTGGGATGCATGGAATAAGAATAAGCATCTATTCCTTTATGGGTGTGCTGGTACTGGTAAATCATTTGTTACGATACACCTTGCACTTAAAGAGATACTTGACGAAAAATCTCCTTATGATAAACTGTATATTGTAAGGTCTCTAGTACCTACTAGAGAAATTGGTTTCCTACCAGGTGACCATGAGGATAAAGCAAATTTATATCAGATACCATATAAGAATATGGTTAGATATATGTTCCAGATGCCTGATGATGCATCATTTGAGATGCTCTATGGCAATCTTAAGGCACAGGAGACTATCTCCTTTTGGTCTACTTCATTCATCCGTGGTACTACTATTGATAATGCTATCATTTTAGTCGATGAATCGGAAAATCTTAACTTCCACGAACTTGATTCTATCATCACTCGTCTAGGGATCAATAGTAAGATTGTATTTGCAGGTGACGCTGCACAAACTGACTTGACACGAGCACACGAGAAAACTGGTATCATGGACTTCAAAAAAATTATTGATGACATGGAAGAGTTCGAGAGTATTGAATTCGGTATCGATGATATTGTGAGATCTGGTCTAGTCAAATCCTATTTGATTAGCAAGATGAACCTTGGACTTTAAACATTTAAACTTACACGATTTTCCTGATCTAAAAGCAACAACTACCAAGGAGGGTAGGAGGTACCAAGTTGATGGTGCTTTCTATCCTTCTGTTACTACTGTCATAGGACATTCTAAAAAGAAGTCCATTATGGAGTGGAGAAAGAAAGTTGGAGAAGAGGAAGCTAATAGAATCTCTAAGAGGGCATCTACTAGAGGTAATAAGTGTCATAAACTTTGTGAATTATACTTATTAAATCAAAATATTAGCAAATATAAGGATGATCCACTATCCATGGGGTTATTTCATCAGATTAGACCCTACCTAGATACTATTAACAATATACATGCTCTAGAAGCACCTTTATCTTCTAAGACGTTAAAGATGGCAGGACGTGTGGATTGTATTGCCGAGTATAACGGCGAACTTGCAATAATTGATTTCAAAACCTCAACTAAGTATAAACGTGAAGATTGGATCCACGACTACTTTGCACAAGAGACAGCTTATGCTATAATGTTTCAAGAGCTAACTGGTCTTATGGTCAAGAAGCTCGTTACTATTATCGCTTGTGAGACAGGCGAACCACAGGTTTTTGAAATTTATGACAAGTTTAAGTATGCTCGCAAACTTAAAGAGTACATTGATGCCTATCGGAGTTACTATGGCGAGTGGTAAAATTGATGAAGTATTTGAAGAAAATTTTATGACAGCCGCTAAGTTCTCGGTTGAGATAGAGAAGATTGTCAAAGATTCTGATCTTAATTATATTGAGGCTATAGTACAGTTTTGCGAAGATAAGAGTATTGAATTAGATGGAGTTAATAAATTAATATCCAAACCATTAAAAGAGAAATTAAAATACGATGCACAACGTCTCAACTATATGAAACGTACTTCGAGAGGTTTGCTAAAACTGTGACAGGGTTTGAAGTATATAAAATGTACCTTGCTTTGAAACTTCACTTCACATCCGACACTTACGATTATTTCCAATATGGGGGCACTGCTAAAGCATCCCAGAGATCCTTTGATAATAGGAAAGATAAGTTCTTTTTTGTGAAACTTTCCAGAAAGTTCAAGGACTACGAGCTGCGCGATTTTTTTGTAGCTAATATGGTCGCAGAGGATAAGGTATATCCTGCTACATTGGTACGAGAGGGAGCAAAGAATTACGCTGAGTATATCAGAAAGAAGGATAGTCTCTCATATATCTTTAAGAATGATATCCAGACCCTTCACGAGATTAACGAGGACTTTGATGCATTGTTCAAAGTTGAAAGTGTCCACCCGCCCCTTGTCAAAGCATTCTTAGGTGGTAAAATCACCATAGAAACCCTTACAATTTTTAACAAGGTATTGAATTATACACCTCACTTTGATAAATTGATCAAAGAGGAGATTGTCTGGAAGCCACTACGCAATAAGGTAGTGAAGTACGCACCCTTTCTCAATATAGATATGGGTAAATACAAGAAACTTATCAAGGCTCAATTCTCATGAGTAAATTTTTTCAATCTGAAGTAGTCCAAGAAGAACTTAATCGGATGCAAGATCTCTATATGCAGATCAATAGGATGGGATTAGTTCTTGCACCACCTCAGAAAAGAGAACAGCTCGACAAGATGATGGAATTGATAAGTCTCCAACAGACAATGTTCATGCGGGTTACATTATCTGATGATCCGCAAGCTAAACAACTTGTTGCACAAGTTCGATCAGCTGCTACAATGATGGGAATGCCCCCATCTAAAATAACTCCTCAGTTCTATGATGAACTGAAGAAGAATGTCCAGAACATGATTGACCAATTGCCAGATTAAAATGCATTTATTATTGACTTTGATTTGTATTGCACTTATCGCTTTAGCACTAGGCTATAGCATTGTTAAACATTATGACCCTCATTAAATTATGGAGAATATGGAAGTATTCATTGGGGAGTTTTAGTGATGAAACAACAAGAAAATACGACAATGCAGTTGTTATTGTCCGTAGCATCATATTCATTACTTACCTTATCACTAATTTCTTTATTGTTAGTGGCGTTATTAGGCACTGGGATAGTTAAATGAGTAAAGAAGAGTACACTAAGATGGATACTCAGGGCATGGGAGCACCCATGTCACCTGAAGATCTTGCTAAATGGAAGGCATCTGATGAGTATAAGAAACAGACTTTCAAACCTGCCATTGTTAGACCAAGGCGATTATTCACTGAGACATATGCTAAGGAGATGAAAATCCTTATCAATGAAGTGCTGGATGAACGTGAGTATAAGAAGAGGATGAAAGGTGACTATGATGTTGGTGGATATGAACTACCACCCTCATATTTTGATACTGAACACTTCAAGCACGCTGTAGGCGAAGATGAACCACCATACGAGGATTGGGAACAGCCATGAGATTAGGAGTTCTATGTTCTGGATCAGGATCTAACTTTGAAAACATTGTTAGGACTTGTACCAAGGATGAAGTTGTAATTATGATCCACAACAAGAAGAAGTGTGGAGCAATGAAGAGAGCAGATAAACTGGGTATACCTCATTGTTATATGCACAACCAAGACGAAGAACATATTATATCTTTACTTCAAGCATGGCACGTTGACCTCGTAATACTCGCAGGGTGGATGCGAATTGTTACAAAGGATCTCATAAATGCCTTTCCCGATAGAATAATCAATGTACATCCATCATTGTTACCTAAGTATAAAGGGTTACATGCAGTAGAACAAGCAATGGAAGCTGGTGAACAATACACTGGTGCCACTGTACACTACGTAACCGAAGAATTAGATGGTGGTCCTATCATCATCCAATCAAAAGTTCCTATACTAGAGGATGATGATGTTAAATCTCTTACAAAAGCCATTCAACGACGTGAGTACGCTATTTTACCATTGGCAATCGAATATGTTAAGCACGAACTACAGAAACCGAATAGTGGATATCTGTTGCAGGATGATATCTACGGATGGGACGGTGGATCTCTCCGAGAGGATTTGGATGAACAAGTTGTGCGAACACAACAACTCTGCTAGATCGTTAGCAGGAGCTTTATTATGTCCTGATTTTATTGAAGATGCCACTTAAGATTGATAAAGTCAATGAAGATATTAGGGTAGTTGATAACCTTCTACCTGAAAAAGTTTTTAGACCATTACAACATTGGTTTACTGAAGGATGTAGGTGGCAGTATTGTCCTTACATCTTAGGTGATGGTGAAGATACTGATCCAGATGCATATCAATTTGTACATATGTTCTGGGATCCTTGTCTTGGTGTAGTATCACCAGATATGGAACGTATCTATCCTTTGGTTGAGGTTATCAATCCTCATGTATGGTTAAGAATCAAAGCAAACCTTAATACGAAGAAGGATAAGGTTGAAGTTAGGGACTGGCACACTGATGTTGGTCCCTATAATCATGTCACATCAATATACTATTTGAATACATGTGATGGATTTACTAACTTTGAGGATGGTACAAAGGTAGAGAGTGTAGAGAACAGACTACTTTCATTTCCTTCATCTAAGAAGCATTCTGGTACAGCATGTACTGACGCAAAGGCACGTATTGTGCTAAACTTGAATTACTTTCCCAATAGATCATGAACCTTTGGAAAAATTATAAAGCAGTATTAACAGAAACCTTTCCTGATCTTCAATTCTCAAGGGGTTGGGCAAACTGGGAAGCTAAAGAAACTCATTTACTTGCTAAGACATTTACTCATCCTTACTTTATTAAAGCAAGAGAAGTAGAGATATGGTCTGATAAGAGTTGTATCTACAATAATATCATTTACCCTAACACAGGTGGGGATCTATGCAAACCATGTGGTTGGGGTACTAATCTTCCCTGTTTTGGTATGGATTTGATGGGGTTCTTTGATAAGAAGGTCATCATTGTATTTGACTTCCAGCATCCAACAGAGAATTTTATGTTTGAAGTTCCAGGTTTACCAGAAGGTAAAGGGGACTATCGTTTTTTTGAACCAGGTAATCATTTCTCTAAGAACATCTATATAGCATACTGCACTATGGATGAGGTTGATAATCATCTTGATATGTTCAAAGAGTATTTGACTGTGTATAAGCACATGGTTGAAAAGGCAAAACCAGATGGCAAGGACACTAGTGTTTATGTTGACTTTGATAACTACATGACCAAACTAGATCCAGTTGGGGGATATCTCTCTGGTAAATTTGGTAAAGAGAAAGCAGATAGTTTAGTTCACGACTTCTTATTTGAATATGGAAATCATACAGGGTAAAGTAAAAACAATATTCCCAACTGATAAACCTGATGAGGTTATCATACAGTATGAGGATAAAGTTACTGCAGGTAATGGAGAGAAAGAAGATTACCCAGAAGATAAGGGTAGGATATGTTGTGAGATATCAACTATTCTCTTTAAGTTATTAGAACAGGCAGGAGTAGATACACACTATGTTAGTATGCCTACTCATAGAGCAATGTGCTGTAAGAAGGTAGATATTGTTCCTATTGAGATAGTTGTTAGAAATATAGCAGCTGGATCTATCTGTAGACAGACTACTATACCAGAAGGTAAACTGTTTATGGTTCCTTTGGTTGAGTTTTATTTAAAGGATGATAGTAAAAATGATCCTCTTCTTACATATGATCGTGTAAAACTCATGGGGTATGATCCAGAAGAGTTCTATCCGATTGCTCAGAAAGTAAACAAAGAATTGACAAAAATATTTTTTGGTATTGGACTTGACCTAGTTGATTTTAAAATTGAGGTTGGAACTGATAAGGATGGTAAGTTATTGCTTGCTGATGAGATCAGTCCTGATAGCTGCAGACTATGGAAAGCAGGTACTAGAGAGAGTTTTGACAAGGATTTGTTCCGAAATGAGAAAGGAGATATAGTCACGGCTTACAGACATATATTGAAGCAATTACTTGACAGACCACCTAGGGTTGTGCTATAAATATTATGTTGGACGCAACGCAGGGAGTGACTGAATAATCTTTCTGGCAAATGCTGGATAAGGTGATGAGACACAGGTGGTGCTGCTTCTTCGGAAGAATCGACTTACCAGTCGGGTCTCAGGCAAGGACGTAAAACTTACTACTGTAGTAATGCCCGTTCTTTATTGGTATACAGGAATCCAATCTCCCACTCTTTCATCCAACTGCGGTTACCCCCTTACTAGTTCAGGGTAAGCGGCGATAGGAACTAGTAATACAACAGTACACATTAATACGGAGAATACGTATGTCTTTTGCTTCACTTAAGAAGTCCTCTTTTCAGGATTTGCTTTCTAAAGCAGAAAATCTCAACAAGACCGAAAAAACTGGTCCTGATGAGCGTCTCTGGAAACCAGAGGTAGACAAAGCAGGTAATGGTTACGCAGTAATCAGATTTCTTCCTGCACCCGATGGAGAAGACCTTCCATGGGCACAAGTTTGGACACATGCCTTCCAAGGACCAGGTGGTTGGTATATTGAGAACAGTCTAACGACTTTAGGCAAAAAGGATCCTGTTTCTGACTTGAACAGGGAACTCTGGAATTCTGGTGGTGAAGGTTCTGCTCAAAGAACTCAAGCACGTAACCAGAAACGTAAGTTAAACTATTACAGCAACATTTACGTTGTTAAAGATAGTGCTAACCCTGAAAATGAGGGTAAAGTCTTCCTATACCGTTATGGTAAGAAGATCTTTGATAAGGTTATGGAATCAATGCAGCCTGCATTTGAGGATGAGACACCAGTAAACCCATTCGATTTATGGAAGGGTGCTGACTTCAAACTCAAGATCACTAAGGTTGCTGGTTTTTGGAACTATGATAAGTCTGAGTTTGATAAGCCTTCTGTTCTTGGCGGTTTTAACGACAAGGAATTAGAGGCACTTTGGAAAGGAGAGCATAGTCTTTCTGCATTTACCGCTGATGATCAGTTCAAGTCCTATGATGACCTTAAGGAACGTCTCGAAAGAACTCTTAAAGGTAACTACTCTGCAAAAGTGGAGGAGGAACAGTTTGAGGAGGAGGCAACTCCAGAACCTGTGGTCAGTAGAACTGCTACCGCATCCACAGACGGGGAAGATGATACATTATCTTACTTCGCTAAATTAGCTAATGAAAATTAAGCCTCTTAAGCATTGTCGATTATCCCAGATGAAATTCTTCTACTGGGATCCTAAAGACGATCCAAGAGAACCAGAATATTGGGAGACCCGTAATGGGTCTCCTTTTTTAATCCATTGTAATTCCTGAGTAGGTGTTACCTATTGATATTGATCCACCTGCGTTTTGCCTATCCATGTAGACATCCACAAAATCTCTGATGTAAGATGGTCTAATAAGAATTATTTTTTCTTTTTCTGCATTCAGATCTGATTCATATTGATAGTTCGTTATTGATACAACAGGATTTGCTGTAACTGTAGTACTACCATCAAAGTATGATATTTGAAAATTTGATGGTACTATTTTTCCCGCAGGGCATATAATATTATTCAAAGAATCCTTAACTTCTGTTGTTACGTAATGTTTAGTTGCCATTGGGTTATCATACTTGGCATAAACATACTCATTTAAGTCTCTTGTCGATTTTGGCCACTGCTCATAGATGTTAACTATATCATTAATTACAAGTATAGTCCAGTTAAAGAAGGGATTTTTATAGAATCTTGTTGCTAGGTCTTCTGGTCTTTCTCCGTTTTTGACTACGTATTCATTGAATATGACCATAGAAGATTTAACTTCTTTTAAAATTTCACCACGTCTCCATAAATTTTTTGCAGAGATAAATTGAGTGTCAGTGGGACTGACACTAATATTGTATAGTAAATTGGGTAGTGATTTTAACATTAGTATGAATAGTAATCGTCGTCTGCTCTTGCTTGTGCATAGTTATTGGATTGAAGGACAAAATGTTTGCCTTTCTCAGCTCTTCTCTGATCCTGCATACCAACCAATTGTCCAAAGTCTCCTTTGGTGAGAGCAGTGATTTCTGTAAATCGGCAATTTACAGTAACGAGTGGAAATGAACCATCATGAGTAGTCATCAATTGGTTCATAGGAGTTGTATTTACTCTAAGGTTAGTTAAGGCACATAATTTTGTTCTTGGCAACATCGGATGTCTTTCTAACTTAGTCTCTCTACTTATTGGATCAACTGAGACAAATTTGGGGATTAATTGAAATACATCTGGGAAATGTAATAATATTGCATTACCTGATCCTCTCAATGTTCCTGGATGCATCGCAACTTTAAACCACTGAATAATTTCTTCAATCTGTGTAGATTCATTTGCACTTCTTGCGGCAAATTGGAATGTCATATCAAAGTTCCTGAAGTCCATCTTCTTAAAGAACTGCATAGCGTTTTCATTTGGTGCTAGACCAGCTAATCCAACTATATTTCTTGGATTTACCTGAGTTCCCACACCAAATGGATCAACTAGTCTATTTACTCCTGCTGCAGTTGCTTCAGTTTTATTGATGTCTTTAACACTAGTGTTGCCCTTTGCGATATTAGTTTGAATTGCTGAGTAAAGGGACATACCTCCACCCATTGCCATTGCTCCACCTAATGCTGCAACGTTTTCAGATAAAAGTGCTAATGTTCCTAATTTGAATTCATTATTCCAGTTAGCACCATACTCATACTGTAATTCATTAGGTAGTGCAAGATATGTTGATGAAGCTTCAAGACCTTTTTGTTTAGCATCAAAATCTTGCACTCTTGCCATATGAGCTTCATATGCTTTCTTCAGTATTCCACCATCACGCCCCGAAGCATCCTGATGTCCTTCAAGACCAAGTAGTTCCTCTGGAGTTACTGGTGTTTGTACAAATGCTTCTTCGGGGTTCAATAATGGACCACTATTGTGCATCATTCTTTTATTGCCTACCTTCACCCCAAGTACTGTTCTATCTCCTCCTCCTCTAGCGACTGTATTTTCTGCTGCAGTCCTTACCCCTTGTTCATATCGTGCTACTAAATCATCTCCACTGGTAATTCCACGAGCATTACTTACAATGTTATTATTTTTTAGTTCACCGATTGCATCCATTATCACAGTATCTTGCATAGATGCGGATGCATCATTGAAATTTCTCATCACCTCTTTTTGAGCTTCATCATAATGCCACCTTTTTATTTCTAAAAGGGATGCATATCCGATATCTCTTATATTACTTGGATAGCTATGTAATGTGCTCATTTATTTCTATGAAATTTTTCAATAGGTAATTGGCTCAATAGTTGCACTTCGCTCTCTCTAATTTCAAAGAAAATAGCATCAGCTCTTTTCGGTATATAATAATGTAAGGTAGACGCAGGAAACTTTTTATTATTTATCGCATTTAATCGAGCGTTTGTATTGATATAATGGAGATTTGCCCCTAACATATTCTCTTTTTTAACTTCCAAGAAATGTATTAGGGGGAATTGATCCCATTGTTTCAATTGATCTTTAAATTTTGGGTCATATTCAAAGAGATACCACTTACCTTCTTCTGGTTCATCTGTAGCTTCATCGAATAATTTATTGAATATTTCGTTTCGCAGTTTGGTTTTGGTTATTTTATTACCTTTTAAACTTTCTACTAGGGCATCAAACCTTGAGCTCTCTTTCTGTGATGATTTTGAACTTCCAAAACCTGTCCCTGCAGTACTCTTCCGCTGCTTCCCACTTTGCTGTGTTTGTGGCATAAGTCATTACCTCCGTGACATACGCTTTAGTTTTGCGTTTTTGAGGTTTAGGACCATCGACTTGCCTCTTTGGCTTAACCTCTACTAAGTATGATTGTATTTTGCCATTAGTTTCTCTAACTTTCATATAGAAGTCGGGAAAGTATCTTCTCCACTTCTTAGTTACTGGATCCTTATATGGAATAACATGTTCTTCACTTGACCATTCAAGGACATTTCTTGTACTATCACAGTAGTCCATGAACTTTCGTTCCCAAAGAGATCTATATACTACGTTAGTAGGATCCCCTTTATACTTGCGATAATTTCTTACTCTGTACTTTCCTTTGTAAGTAGGCATAAATAAAGATGGTCACACCATAAGTAATATTTATGGCAAAACGAGGTATAGAAGAGTTTAGACAGTCGGTTCTTGAGCAATCGGGTGGAATTTCTGCTTCCAATTTATATGAATGGTATATACAACCCCCTGGTACATTGACAGAGTGGTTTGAGCAGCATGTAAACAAACCCAATCTTTCTTATCAACAAAAGTGGGGTGATAATAATATTTACTTGCAATTACTTTGTAATGAGATCCAACTTCCAGGTGTTACATATGCTGGTGTTGATGTGAAGATGCCATATAAAGGTATCACTCAGAAAATGGCAGGTAATAAAGTATTCAATGAACTTGATGTTAGTTTTTTTCTTGATGGGGAATCTACACCTTTAAAGTTTTTCCGTGCCTGGCAAGATTATATTATGGGTGCTGGTGTTAATCATTCATTGGGGTATGATTTAGGAAAGAAAGGGTATTTTGAGGAAATAGGACCATATGATCGATATGACCAACAAGCTTTTGCTCAAAGTTATTATGATGATTACGTTGCTGATATAGTATTATGTAAGCTGGAGAAATTCAATCTTAGTGATGATGATAAACATCATGATTATCGCATTGCATATGAAGCTAGAGTAGCTAAAGCATATCCTTATACTGTATCATCAGTACCATATTCTGCAGGTCCAGCACAACTTGTAAAAGTTTCAGTTGGATTTTACTATGAGTATAGTCATATGGTATGGCATAAGGGTACTGCTACTGCTAAGAATACTATACATGATCAAGCAGCTTTAGATGCTATTGCTTACAATAAACCATTCTTAGTACCAAATGGTGTTACTCAAGATGATATCACTAAAGCTTTACAAGCGGAGAGGGGTCTTGGTCTTGGTGCTAATGATCTATCTGGAACTATGTCTAATATTAGTTGATAAATAAATTTACATAATAATATCGTTATGCCTTTACCTGAACTTGTTACGCCAGTGTATTCACTGACGGTGCCATCTACAAAAAAGAAAATTAAATATAGACCTTTCTTAGTCAAGGAACAAAAGGTTTTGATTGTTGCAATGGAATCTCAGGATCAACAGATGATCATGGATGCCATCACACAGAATTTAAAAAATTGTATTCTATCTAGGATTAAGATTGATGATCTTTCACTTTTTGATATTGAATATATCTTCCTTCAAATTCGTGCTAGATCAATTAGTGAAGAACTTGAGTTAAAAATTATTTGTCCTGATGATGGTGAGACTGAAGTTAATGTTAAAATATTAGTTGATGATATTGAAGTTGATTTCCCTAAAGGTCATATTAATAAATTCAAATTGAATGATGATGTGACTGTTGTAATGAGATATCCTAATTTGGAGTACTTTGCTAAGATAAATTTCTCCAATGAACAGGTTGATCCATATGATTTAGTAGCACAATGCATTTCTAAAGTTTATGTTGGAGAAGATGATACTGGATCATTTACCTTTAAGGAGGCTAGAGATTGGGTGGAAACTCTCACCAGCAGCCAATTTGAAGATATACAAGCATTTTTTAATACAATGCCGACTCTTAGACATACTCTTAAGGTTAGAAATCCTAAGACTAAGGTTGAAAATGAAATTATTATTGAAGGTCTAGCAGATTTTTTCGGGTAGCCCTCTTTCATGAGGGCCTGATGAATTTTTATCAGACTAACTTTGCTTTGGTCCAACACCATAAATATAGCTTGACAGATATAGAAAATATGATTCCTTGGGAAAGGGATGTATATGTGAATATGTTAGCTTCTCATCTCCAAAAAGAAAGAGATAGGATTGAAGAGGAACGACGCAAACGTAAGTAATGCCAGAAAGTAATTACATTGACATGGAGACGCTAGTTGAATCTAGTGAAGGTCTTCGTGCGTCAATGGATGCTTTTCTGAGCACCGAATTAAATTATATAAGATATCTTAGGAATAAAGAAAAATATTTTATTGGTATTAAGAGTGTAGCTGCCACTCCTATTTTAATGATGCAGCAACAACAGCAGAGATCCGCAGGTGGTGGCGGTGGTATTCCATTTTGGTTTCCAAGAAGAAAGAGAAGAGTAAGAGTAAGAGAGCCAGTAAGAGAGCCTGTAAGAGAGCCTGTAAGAGAGCCAGTAAGGGTACCAGTAAGAGAGCCAGTAAGGGTACCAGTAAGAGAGCCAGTAAGGGTACCTGTACCTCAACCTCAACCTCAACCAGTCCCTGTACCTCAACCTCAACCTGAGACTATTCCTCAACCTCAACGTCAACCTGAGACTATTCCTCAACCTCAACTTCAACCTGAAAGTATTCCTGGTACTATCTGGGATATGCCTGGTATAACTGAGGGGTTATATCCAGGTTTAGAGAAATTATTGGAAAAGGATGGTATTGGTTCAGATATTTTTAATCCTGGTGCTTTAGGACAGCCTGGACTTGCTTTTTCTGATGCCATGGCTCTTGGTGAGGCATGGTTAACACCAGAACCTGAAGTTAAGATAGTTCAACCAGCTCCTCCACTTCCATGGCAACTTTTGACTGGTACCGAACTTGTAAAACGTATTGAATTTGAAATGCAGAATGGAATAGGTAGTGCTGGACTACCTGCAACTTTATACGAACGCGGCAGTATGCATCATGGAATGGCACTAAATGCCATTTTAGCTGTTGAGGGATTGAATATACCAGAGGCTTTATCAATAAACAATCCCATAAGTGCTGAAAATATGGCAAGACTTGGCATTGAACGGCCTGAGGTTGAGGGTGGTTGGTCTTGGTTTGATGTTGCCCAAGTAATAGGAACTATTATCCTTCCATTTCTTGATGGACCTGTTCCAGTTGGTGATGCAGCTGCTTTCGCTTCTCTTGCTAATTTGATGATGAAAGGTAAAGTAACATGGGCGATGGTTAGGCCAGTAATTCAAATTTTTGGTCCTAAAGTTGTCCAGTATGTTAAGACTCAACTGCTGAACCTTGGGGTAAAACCTGAGATGTTTTCTTTGAGTTCAAAGGTAAGTCCTGCTACTGTAGCAATGTCTTCTGGTGGTTTATTAACTTCTCCAGTTAGAGCTAATAATATTTTAGCAGGAGAAGCTGGTCCTGAGCTGGTACTTCCTTTATCTAAAGTTACTGATGCTATTGAAGCAGTATATAGAGAAGGTGGTTCTTTAATGGTTGGTGCTACTCAATCATTCCTTGCGAATATGGGTAGTCCTGCTGCTAGAGGTGTATTGAGTGATGCTAATAGAATATCTACTATTCTTGGATCTAGTCCAGTTGAAATAGCATCCATTACTATACCAGATAATATACTTAAGAGTCTTCCAAAGATAGAAACTGAAAATAATAAGACGACTACTGAAGAGAATAAGAAAATTAAAAAGATAGACACTAAAGGTAAAACTAGTGAGACAGATGACTTATCCTTTATTAAGGATCCAGAGAAGAGAGCTGCTATAGAATTGATTAGGAAATTAGAGAATACTGATGATGTTAATACTGGTTTTAGTAAGTGGTTTGGTGATAAAGAAGGTGGAATGAAGTATGGTAATCTGGAAGGCATGACTATCCAGGAGATCCATGACTTACAAACTAAGTTCTTAAAGGATCCTCAATCTGTATTCTATGATCTTGATGGTAATAAAAAGAAATCTGCTGCTGTTGGTTCAGGTCAATTCATATATTTAAAATCTGATGCAATGAGACTATTGGGTATTGATCCAAGTAAGCAGAAATTTACTCCACAATTCCAAGTTTCTCTAATTGAAGCGATAGCTAAGGAAGCTGGTGTAGATATTAATGAGAAATTAACTTTAGAGGATATTAAAAAGCTTGGAACTAAGTGGTCTAGCTTAACACCAGTAAATAATCAAACCACCAGATCTGCAGCAGAATCTTTTAAAGAATACTTGAAGATACTTCCTGTTTCTGAAAATAAGCAGAGTTTGCTGTTAAAACCATTTGAATCTTTCTCTAAAAAGAGTATCAATGAGATACCAGTAGAGCTAGCTAGTAAGAATACTATTGTGGAATTACCTATACCTATAGTAATCCCTATGAAAGGACCAACTCAATTTGTACAAGTAGAAACTGAAGTGGTGAGAAATCGTAAACTTCCACTAGTAATGGATACATTCGGAAAGGGGGTAAAGGTATAAAATGGCTCAAACAAAATTAGAACATTTAGACGATAATATTAACGGTATTAAGAACCTGATTGAGGACCGTAATAAATTATTGGGTTTTTGGTTTAAGGAAGATCAGTATGATGATTTTTTATTGGCTGAAAAACTTCAATCAATGAAAGATACTGCTGGATTGAATGTTCAACCAGTTAAGTCTGGTAGCTTGGATCTTAGTCCTATTAATAATTTACTACCTAATGAAATTAGACATAATGTTGCAGGTAGAATAGATCCTAAGATTGTTAATTTACCAACTCCAGCACAAGTAGCATCAGCACCAACTGCAAAAAGAAATCCAAGGAATCCTACTAATAATAATCAGAGTAATAGTAAGAATAATCGGGGTAATACTAGGAATAATAAAACCTCAAAGCTGGCATCAGGTGGAATAACTACCAATTTTAGTTCTCCTAGTGTAAAATCATTAGCAGAAACTGGATTTGATGATACTTTCTATAAGAATATTTCTAGTAGTATAGAGGATGACTTTAGAATAAGTGATGTTCTTAAGAAAGCATTTGGTGATGCTATGGCATTACCTGTTAGGGCAGCAGCTGCAGCTTTATCAGATTTAATATCTAAGATACCCATTCAATCTGAGACTCAGAAGAATGTATTGAGTGAGAATATATCTAATATTTCTAGTGCTTTTCATTTACAAAGGAATGCTTCTATACAGGAGATAATCAATAGACAGAAAACAAATGTCGAGGGTAGTGAGACTGTTAATAAGTGGGCTGAGAGTATATTAAATACGACTAATAATACTCAAATTGCACAGGGAAGATCGAATGAGAGATTGAATCTACTCAATCCATTCGATTGGCCAAAAATGCTAGATGAGGCAGATAAAGCTCGTAGAGGAGAACGTCCTAATGCTGGAGATCATGAGCTATCTGCACCAGGTAACATTTTAAAGTGGCATCAGAGGAATGCTGAGTATATGAAAATGCTTAGTTTTAATAGTATTACTGGTGGAAATATTAGTCAAGTTATGAATAATATTACTACTGGTACTGGTGATAGTAATAATATTATTAGTTCCATAAGTAATGTTAGTAACGTATCAGAAACATTAATACCTAAGACAGATACAATTACTAATAATCTGACTACACTTACAGATCAAGTTCTCACTGAAAATCGTGTTAATTTTGATCAGAAGACTATTATTCAAAAAGCTGTAGCACAGATACCACAAGAACCGACTAAAAATGAACCAGGTCCTGAGAATATGGGATCTGATAATGCTATGTCTAAGGTTGTTCATTCTCCTTTCTTTGAGGAATACTCAAAGATGACTCAATTTGATTACGTATCATGAAGCAGGCTAATTTCGCATTACAAAATTTTAGTATTGAGGTAGCTGGTGAGGCACATCCTTTCACCTTAAATCAGGTTTTAATGCTTAGATACGTAGAGGATATTCAGAGTGCTACTGTAAGGATGGAAGCACAGATAACTGATTCTCAAAGTGGTGTTTTATCTAAAATTGAGGGGATGGAACCAGTAGTTATTGCGATTCAAGATGAGGATGAAAATGTACTTGAGATGGGAATGGTAATATATGATGTGCAAGATAGAGTTATGGTTGCAGGTAAATCAAAGATTACTATATTGCTTTGTAGTAGAGATTTGATAAACAATACTGCTATAAAAGTATCCAAACGTTTTGGTGCAGGTGAAGGTAAGAATATTGGTGATTTGGTTGAGAAGGATATTATGGGAGGTTTATTACAGACGCAATTGAATGTTGATGTTGAAGCAACTTTAAACAAATATTCGTTTATATCTCCATATTGGACTCCTTTTACTATGATTAGATGGCTTGCTACTAAAGCTATTGCTGCTCCTAAAGAAGGTGGAGCACCAAGTTCCAGTGCTGGATATGCTTTCTTTCAAAATAAAGATGGATATGTATTTTGGTCATATGATAAGTTAGCAAGTCAAGAATTGACAACAACTGCATCGAATCAATTTATTCTTGGATATGAAGTCGGTGAATTGGAGGATATGAAGGAGAAGTTGTCTATTGATAAGGTTACGGTTAAAAGTTCTAATGATATCTTGCAAGGTATGAACTATGGATCTTATGTTAGTACAGTAATGACTTTGGACTTAAAGGATATGAAATATGAGGAACATCCTTTTGACATCAATAAATATTATGGTAGTGTTCCGAGATTAAATCAAGAAACACCTGTGCCCAAATATTTTGAGAATTTTGATGAGACAACTCCCACTAGGGTAATGTCTAAGTTATTAGATACTGCTTTATTCACTGAAGGAACATTTACTCAAGATACCACTAAGTATACGTCTCAGTCCACATTACGTGAAAAATTATTTTATAATAGATGTGTCGAGGTTGAGTTTATAGGTAAGCTTGATCATAAAGTGGGTGATGTGGTACAATTATATACATTTACTGGTCCAGATAAAGATGAAGATAGTACCAGTGGTAAATATATTATTGGTCGAATTGAAAGAGAATACTATTCTAGAAATGATCAAATGACAACTAAGATGTTGTTATATACAGATAGTCCAACAGTATAATGAGAGAAGCAGTTGCTAATTTTATCGGCAAAGACGGGTTCAACTGGTGGGTTGGGCAAGTTGAGAATGATGGTGGCAATATTAAAGATCCAGATTATACCAATAAAGTAAAGGTCAGGATTATGGGATACCATAATCCAAGTAAGAAAGAACTTCCTACTACAGATTTACCATGGTCTATGGTAGTAATGCCTGTTACTGAAGCTCAGAGATCTGGTATTGGTACAATTCATCAACTTGAAGTTAATTCTTGGGTAATTGGTTTCTTTATGGATGGTGCATCCTCTCAGATACCTATTGTAATGGGATCTATTGGAGATGAGAACCCTGAAGGTGGATATGCATCAGCTGATGAAGAGGAAGAAGGTGATACTAATGATGAAAGTGAGGGTGGTGTTGGAACATCTGCTGTTGGTAAGGAAGAGAAACTATTCCCACAAGTAAATGCTGTTAATTATAAGGAGAATCATCATGTAGCTAGTGGTAGTGGTCCTCCAGGAGTTCAATCAACACAAAGTACTAACCCTAAGACAGGAACAAAAGAGAACCCAACTATTATTCCTGCCAGGAATTTGGGCACTTTTAAGAGTGGTAATAAAATTGCTAACGCAAAAGCAATATCTGAAGCAATGCAAGCTGCTGATGATAAGAAGAAAGTTAGTGTTCAAATGGGTAATGGTAAATGTGGTGGTGAACCTGCTATAAAATTAGCAGCTCCTGTAAATGAACTTGTAAAATTTGTTCAGGGTCTAGATCAAAATGATGTTGGAGAGTGGATTGATAAGAGAACTGGAAGATTAGTAGATCTGCAGAGTAAAATAAACAGTGTAGCAGATAGAGTTGAGAAAAAATTGAGTGGAATGACAGCCAATATTAAGGGTGTTGTCATGAGTGAGACTAATAAGCTTGTGCAGAAAGGTCTTGATAAACTTAATATACCAAATCCAGACTTAGATAATGCTGTTAAGAAGCAACTTAAAGATGTTGGAGGATTAATATCTTGTTTATTTAAAGATCTACTTAAAGATCTTGGTAGTTTCATTAAGGGTATGCTTAGTGATCTTATTTCAAATGTTCTTGATGCTGCTTTATGTTTGATTGAGAATTTCCTTGGTGGCATCATGGATAAGATCATGGATAAGATTACAAAAGCATTGGATATGCTTAAGGGTGTTATTGGTTCTATTAAAGGTGCTTCGGGTATGATCTCGAATCTAATAGCAAGGATTGGTGATTTTCTTGATTTATTCTGTGATGGTGCTTTAACATGTGCTATTGGTGGTTCTTCATTCGAGACTGGATCTGGTGTAAAATCCATGGGTAATGAGTTGAAAGCAAAGGCATTGAACATGCTTCCGTTTGGTAATAAACTTCCTAAGGGTGGTGCAATCGTAGGTAACATTCTTAAGAGTGGTGCAGCTGCTATGATTGGTGGTGATGGATTGAAGTATTCATTTGATGCTAAGACTGGTGTTGCTAATCTCTTATCATCTGCTGCTGGTGCAAGATCAGCTATTAAAGCTGTTGATTTCTTAACTAATGGACCACTAGAGAAGTTTGAGGGTATTAACTTCTATGATAGTGATGGTAACATGGCAAGTAGTGCTATTAATTGCTCTTCTTCTAACCGTAATAAGAAACCATGTTTCCCAGAAATGATATGGGATAACTTACAGTCCACTACTTTAGTTAAAGCATTACCTATTGTTGATGATATTGGTTCTATTCTTGGAGTACTTGTCAAGAATAAGGGTTCAGGAATGAATCTTGAAGCTAAAGTTCGTGCTCAATTTACATGTAGTGATCCTGAAGGTGGTGGTGCTACCTTTAGACCTAATATAGTTGATGGTAAATTGGAATCAGTTGATGTACTAACAACTGGTATTGGGTATGGATTTGATCCTGCTACTACGTATTGTCCTAATGAACAGTATCATATATTAGTTCCTAGATCTGAACTTTATGCGCATGTTAATGATGGAGAATTTATACAGGAAGTTAGTGATACTAGCCCTGATATTTTACAAGTAGTTGATACTGATTATAGTCAGGATTATATTTCTCTTGCAACCATTGATATATCTGATGCATCAAAAGTAGTTCCTGGATTATTAGTGAGAACAAAGTCTGGGCATGAATTTACATTGAACTTTACTGAAAAATTTGCTGAGTTGGTTATACCACCTACTGCAACGGCAATTTATGCTTACTGTGGTGATCTTATACCTATTGTTGATCAAGTTAAGAAGATTAATGTTGGTAAGGGATATGTTGATCCAAGAATTATAATTGGTGAAGGTCCAGATCAACAAGAGATCGGAAAGTATAGTGTGGATGATCAAGGAAGACTTTTGGAACCAACAGTTGATAAGACTGTTATTGGATTTGTTAAACCAAGGATAAGGGATAAAGGTGCTAAGGGTACTGGTGCATTGTTAACAACTGTTTACAATTACTCTGGACCTAGAGAGATTAATGAGAAGAATATTCTTCAACTACAAGAATATGTGGATTGTGTGGGTCATCCTATGTTGGAGGCTGAAGTATAATGGCTCTTAATAAGTTTTCAGGTGGATCTTCGCAAGAAAATACCTCTCCACAGAATAAAGTTGAGTACCCTAAGAACTATGTGAAGTGTACTTCTGCTGGTCATACCATTGAGATGAACAACACACCAGAGGGTGAAAGGGTACGTGTTCTTAACGGAAATGGCAATTTTCTCGACCTAGATGAGAAAAATAACAACAACTTAGTTTCTTATAATGATACATATATCTTATCAGACCATAATTTAGTCATTAAAGTTGGTGAGGATGTTAAATCCGACAGAGCAGTCATTCAAATTATTGGTGATTGTAACATAACTGTCGAAGGTGACATGCACACTGAATGTGAAGGTGATCGTTATGATCAAGTAAATGGTAACTACCAAATACAGTGTGGTGGAGTATTTTCAGTTCGTGCTGAAGAGAATATGGCTCTTCAATCACAGAACCAAATGAAACTCCAGTCTAATTCATATGAGAATAAGACTACCTTTTTGTTAAACGATCTTAGTGAGGGCGGCTCTGTTAAAGAGAACGTCAAGGGTAATTATGAAGTACAGATCCAAAAAGAAACATCTACGTTCTCTATAAAGAGTGATGGAGATGTACGTATCAACGCAGATATGTGTAGATACGAAAACGTTGGTGGTAATATGATCACTGACGTTGGCGGTAAGGTTAGGATCAATGTCGATGGCAGTGGTCACACCTGTATAAATGGAGGTGCATTTGAAGGAATGCTATCCGTACCCGCCTCAGCTAGTTATGACCTCAATGTTACTGGTGTTATGAATACTGCAACCAGTGGCAACTATGTAGTAGCAGCAGGTGGCGACATAGACATGGACGCTTCCTCAATCTATTTGAATTGATGATTGTTCACTGTACCAAAAATGACAACTTTTCACATGTCAGTAACAAAGCAAGAAGCTGTGTTCCTTAAAAGCATACTTGCTAAACATTTAGACGATTACGTCGAAGAATTGGTTAGAGAAGATAAAGATAGAGATCAAATGATGAAGCACTTACAACAAACACGTCAAGCTGGTATGTCTCTTTTGGAGAAAGCAGGAGAAGTCAACAGACGTGCCAGTAGGCTAGGTGACACACCCTACTTTACAAATCTCTAGACCTCTGCTATACTAATACGTAATTCGCCTGGCTTTTATGATTGATGATGAATTCCTTGATAGGGTGACTGTTGACATTACAGCCAGAAGGTTTACACTACTAAGTAGTGATGGACGGTCCAAAAGCATCACATGTGATGATGGTGATCAGTTCATTAGGGTTCTTGATGTCATTCGAGAATCATGTGTAAACAATGAAGTAGTCTACGTCTAATGTCTTACAACAAAACTTATTCAGAAATTAAACAGATCCTCAAGGATAGCAAGAGGATCTCTAAAGCTACCATGCTTAAGATTGCAAAGTTAGCAATTATTGAAACCATGGGTAGTACACGAACTCTTGAAGTAGAGGTCGAATGGGATAGTAAATTAAGTGATGACTTAATGCTAGACTCATTGGACATGGTAGAACTTGTCATGTTCTTGGAAGAATGCTTCGGTGTTGAGATCCCTGACGAAGAGGCTGGCACTATCGTCACAGTTGGTGATGCTATAGAAGTAATTAAAAAGTGCAAAGCTAATAAAGGTAAGAAGAGAAAGATCAATGTCTCTAAGTATACCAAGAAGAAAACACCTGGTGCTCCCTTAACTGAAGCAAAACAATTTAATGCTGCTGTTGAAGCAGCTGCTGCTAAAAGAGAGGAAGTTGATAAAGAAATCGACAAGGCATTAGAAGAAGATGCAGATAGTTGATGATTTTCTTAATAGATCTACCTTTCTAGAGTTAGTTAAAGAGATTGACACTCACACGTTCCCTTGGTATTATACCAAATCACCAGGGGAACCACTTCAATATGTCAATTTATTGTACTATGATCATCAGATTTGTGGTAATGCATATGGTTTAGAACCAGCAATGACACCCAAATTAAAAAGAATATTCCAGACTATTTCAAAGAAGTTGGATGCTAT
>VTLG01004114.1_pt1 | contig 36987 bp, 53 predicted proteins | sample 4694571 | NCBI WGS metagenome assembly VTLG01 (sample SAMN12604809, study PRJNA352737) | marine metagenome | biome: ENVO:00000447; feature: ENVO:00000209|ENVO:00000569|ENVO:01000036; material: ENVO:00002151; isolation source: viral sequences binned using virsorter ...
TGGAGAAGTTCAAGAAGGTGAGGGATAACTTATTTAATTTTCGATGTCCTTATTGTGGAGACTCTGTGAAGTTTCGTAATAAGGCTCGGGGTTATTTTTATAAAAAGAAAAATGATTTTCTTTATAAGTGTCATAATTGTGGAAAGGGAACTACGTTTGGAAAGGTACTTCAACACATAGATCCAGATACACATAAAGAATATGTGATGGAAAGATATAAGGATTCTTCTCCAACACTACAAGAACCAGAGTTTAATTTTGAAGCTCCGAAATTTAAAAAGAAAGACTCTAGACTAGAAACCTTAACTCCGATAAATAAACTTAACGGCGATCATCCCGCCAGACAGTTTGTAGAGTCTAGACAACTACCAGAGGAATTTTATAGTGACTTATATCTTTGCCACAAGTTTTTTGAATGGTCCAAGATACACAGTCAACAAGAACATCCTCGTTTGGTCATACCGTTTCGTGATGAGACAGGTGAAGTGTTTGCAGCTCAAGGTAGAGCGTTCGGCAAAGAAGTTCCCAAGTATCTCACTATAAAGTTTGACGACCAGCCAAAGATATTTGGCTTGGATAGGGTAGATTTCTCTCGACGGTTTTATGTAGTCGAAGGTCCGATAGACTCGATGTTCTTAGACAACTGTTTGGCTGTGGCAGGAGCAGATTTTAGGTATATACCACCAGGTGATACCACAATAGTATTAGATAACGAACCAAGGTCGAGAGAGATTATTAAACTAATGGAAAGATTAATCCATCAAGAGCATGAACTAGTGATATGGCCTGATACTATTACACAAAAAGATGTAAACGATATGGTCTTGGCCGGCGTCCAAGACATTCAAAAACTAATAGACAACAACACATACTCTGGGTTGGAAGCTCGTATGAAGCTTGCGACTTGGAAAAGAATTTAATACGAGGAGAATAACAATGGGGTTACCTACGCCTTATCAGGAGTATATACACCTGTCACGATATGCACGATATAGATATGACGAGAATAGACGAGAAACATGGGATGAAACAGTTGATAGGTACTTTGATTTTTTTGTAGAACATTTACAAAGTGAATGTGATTTTAAATTAACTCCTAAGGTTATAGGACCAATCAAAGAAGCAGTTAAAGATTTAAAGGTGATGCCATCAATGCGTTGTCTAATGACTGCTGGTCCAGCATTAAAGAAAGAGAATGTGGCTGGATATAATTGTTCATACATTGCAGTAGATAGTCTCCGAGCATTTGATGAGTTGTTGTATGTGTTGATGAACGGTACAGGTGTAGGATTTAGTGTAGAACGTCAATATGTAAATGAGTTACCTAGGATCAATGATGAATTTTTTGAGACAGATACAGTCATCATTGTTTCAGATAGTAAACTTGGTTGGGCAAAGGCATTACGAGAACTAATCTTTTTACTAGCTGCTGGTCAGATACCAAAATGGAATCTGTCCAGAATAAGACCAGCTGGTGCTCCTTTAAAAACTTTTGGAGGAAGAGCATCCGGTCCGGAACCTTTAGAAGATTTGTTTCATTTTAGTGTGGAGATTTTTAGAAATGCAGCAGGTAGAAAACTAACATCACTAGAGGCACATGATATTTGTTGTAAGATCGCAGAGGTAGTTGTGGTTGGTGGTGTAAGACGTAGTGCTCTTATCAGTCTGTCTAATCTATCTGATGATCGTATGCGCCACGCAAAGGCAGGACGTTGGTGGGAGTCTAATCAACAACGAGCACTAGCCAATAACTCTGCTTGTTATACTGAACGTCCGGACATGGGTATCTTTATGGAAGAATGGAAGTCTCTCTATGAATCTAAGTCAGGAGAACGAGGACTTTTTAATCGAGGTGCAGCTAAGACACAGGCAGGAAGAAATGGAAGACGAGATGTAGACCACGACTTTGGGACCAATCCTTGCTCGGAAATAATTTTACGGGATCGGGAATTCTGCAATCTTACAGAGCTTGTAGTACGGGAGAATGACACAGAAGAATCATTAAAGGAAAAAGTAAAACTGGCTACTATTTTGGGAACATGGCAGTCAACTCTAGTAAACTTTCGTTACCTGAATAGAAAATGGGAAGAGAATTGTAGAGAAGAAAGATTGTTGGGTGTATCTATGACTGGCATTATGGATTGTGTGTTGACTAATGGAAAGTTGCCCGATCATGGTTTAGGAGGTAGACCAGTAAGAACTACAGGACAAATTTTACAAACATTAAAACAAGTGGCTATAGAAACTAATAAAGAGTGGTCAAAGAAACTTGGTATACCACAGTCGGTTGCCATCACTTGTGTTAAGCCTTCGGGTACGGTGAGTCAGTTGGTAGACAGCGCATCAGGCATTCATGCTCGACACAATCCATATTATATTAGAACAGTTCGTGCAGATAAGAAAGATCCCTTGGCCAAGATGATGCACGATCAAGGATTTCCATGTGAAGATGATGTGACAAAACCAGATCATACATGGGTATTCAGTTTTCCAATTAAGGGACCAAAGAATGGAGTGTATCGTAAAGATATGTCCGCAGTAGAACAGTTAAAGTTATGGAAGGTATACCAAGACAGTTGGTGTGAACATAAACCTTCTGTTACTGTATCAGTGAAAGAAGATGAATGGTTTGATGTGGGTGCATGGTGCTATGAAAATTTTGATATGATGAGTGGTGTATCATTTCTACCATTCAGTGACCATACATATAGACAAGCACCCTATCAAGACTGTACTAAGGAAGAGTATGTTGCATTACAAAAACAAATGCCTAAGGATATAGATTGGGCTGCATTAAAAGATTATGAAGAACAAGATATGACTACAAGTTCACAAGAGTTGGCGTGTAGTGCAGATGGTGGATGTGAAATAGTGGATCTCGTTGCGGTATAACACATGGAAGATCCACGGCAGTTTTTTGAGTGTGAACAGTGTGCTGTAGAATATAGTATACAGACAGATATGGATGTAGATCCTGAGTTCTGTCCTTTTTGTGGTGAACCTTATGATATTTTGGAATGGAAAGATAATGAAAACACAATCGAGGAAGGCTAAAGGCCGACGGTTACAACAAAGATTTATGCAACTCCTGATTGAGGAGTTGGGTATTGATCCTGAAGATATAGAATCTCGTTCTATGGGTGCGGGCGGTGAAGATTTGATTATGTCAAAAGCTGCCCGACATAAGTTCCCATTTTCTGTTGAGTGTAAGAACCAAGAGAAGTTAAACATTTGGGCAGCATGGGAACAGGCGAGTAACAATAAAGGTATCTACGATCCATTGATAGTCATTAAAAGAAATGGTGTAGACCCTTTGGTTGTATTAGATGCAAAAGTTTTTATGGATTATGTGAAGGAGTTTAATGAAAATGGTAAGTAAAGATTTAACCCCAACTGATGATGCAGAGCTTTATAAAGCAGGTATACATTTACTTATGGATGATATTAATCCAGAGAGTTGTAAGGATGCTGTGGAATTTGTATTGAAACAGAATAATGAAAAGAGAAAACAAAAACGATTACAATTTTTAATCTGTTCTAATGGTGGGGATGTTCCACAATGTTTTGCATTGATAGATGTGATGAGAAGTTCAAAGATACCAATTCATACAGTTGGTCTAGGAGTGATTGCTTCATGTGGACTTTTACTTTTTATTAATGGAAAGAAAGGAGAACGTACCCTAACACCAAACACTTCAATTCTTTCTCATCAGTATTCATGGGGTTCTTATGGAAAAGAACATGAGTTATTTGCTCAAGTAAAAGAATATGAATTATCAACCCGAAGAATTGTAGCTCACTATAAAAAATGTACAGGATTAAAAGAAAAAGAAGTAAGGAAATATTTATTACCTCCTGAAGATGTATGGTTATCAGGACAAGAAGCATTGACATTAGGAGTTTGTGATAATATCAGACAGTTGAAGTAGTATAAATAGTAGTAGAGAAAATGGGAGTCTATCATGTCTAGATATCAACGAAGTATGAGAAGTGCTTTACAATCTGTAGCCGATAGTCAAATGGAATTTGATGAGGCTGTTAAGTGGGAAGTAAAGATAGGTGGTTTGCCTACTTTCTATGCAGATGGTAAGAGTAAAGGAGAAGTCTTACGGTCTTTACGAAAGTTATTGAAACGTCCTAAGGAAATAGTTTCAATTGAACGTGTCACTTCCGCGGAGTTAAAAAAGATTCGTCGTGCTCAGATACAGGGAGATGAACCTGATGATGAGCAAGAAGTTCAAGAACAAATTTTAACTGAAGATAATCGTGCAGTTAAAGTTCAGAATAAAGAATTATCTATTGATGATATAGTAAACATGATTCAGTTTGGTAAACCTTTTGAGGTTGTTGATGAGGATATACCTGCAACACTTCCACCTGGTGATCCAAACTTTCCACGATATAAAGACATTCCAAACTCTGTAGTAGACAAAGAAGATAAGAAGGCTAACAAGGTTAAGGACAAAATAGAGAAAGATACTTTAGTTCCTACTGAAACACAAGAAGCAACAGACACATGGCATCCTGATCCAGAGAAAGATCGAAAGTCTACATCCATGAAACATCATGTCAAGACTTTGAAACATCAACAGACTTCAAAGAAGAAGCCAGCTACTTTTAAGAAAGTTTCAGTGACACCGCAACAGGTACAGGATATTCTTAAAAAGAATAGAGAACGTGCAAAGGCTAGACAGAATGAAGCAGTTAAAGTGTGGACTGATAAGGCACAAGCCAAAGATAAGAAAGATCAAAATAAAGATCCTGTTGGTCCACAACACGAAGGAATAGTGAGTGGTGCAGGTAAAGTTGCAGGTGCAGCTATAGGTGGGGCACTAGGACTTGGTGTGAGTCCAGCATTAGGTGTAGCTACAGGTGCTGGTATTATCAAAGGTACAGATAAAATCCAAAAGGCTTTGGATAAAAAGAAACTGGCCTTAAAAAAAAGTAAGAAAGAAGAAGTAGAGATGGGTGAAGTGGCCCCTCCTGGTTGGGGACACACAAAGGCAGAGAAAGAAAAGACTAAACCTAACAAACCCAAGTCAAAGATTGGTGGAAGTGCCCATGAGTTTGATAAAGATTTAAAGTCAGGTAAGTTTAAAGGTTTACCTGGTGATAAGACGATGAAAGATAAACGGGCTAGTATGTTTAAGTTGATGTGGTCAATGAAGAACAAAGGTGATAAACCTCACTATAAACCAGGTGTAAAGAATAAATTAAAAGCGAAATATAAAAAAGATGAAAGTGTTTTAGATTCAGCCTCTCGTTATTTGTTTCCTAACAATTCAGATTGAATTAAGTATTATATAAAATGAGATTTAAAACTGTTAATGCTACTGTAGTAGTAGCCATATTACTCGTTGGCCTTTTGGTAACATCGGTCCGAGCGTTTGCTTTACCTACGCAAGAGATCATTGACAAGGCTAGAATTTCTACAGTTCTTATTGTAAGTGCTAATGAAGAAAATCCTATAGGTGGAGGAATAGGATCCGGCGTTCTCATTGATGGCCAGGGAACTATTCTAACTAATTATCATGTTATTCATCGAGCAGAAACACTTAAGGTATGGTTCTATGATTTAGAGGATCACAATCATTATCCAGCAGAGGTAGTGGGTATAGATCCGGCCGCTGATTTGGCATTGTTAAGATTAGATCCAAAATTTTTGGAGATAAGAGAAGTTAAGGCACTTCCTCATTTAGAAATAGAAAGTAGAATTCCACCAGTAGGTTTATCAGTGACAGCCCACGGCCATATGCTTGGACATCAATGGTCTGTAACTCAAGGCATTCTTAACCATGTAGAACGTCCTGGAAAGATTACTCCGTATGTAAACATACTTCAACATACAGCTCTTATTAATCAAGGTAACTCTGGCGGACCTCTTGTAACAGATGAAGGAAAGATTATAGGCATCAATACATATATTCTTATGCCTAGAGGAAAGTTTGTTGGAATAGGTTATGCAATTCGTGGAGATACAATACGTTACTCTGTCGATCAGATGTTAGAACATGGAGAAGTAAAACGTCCAGCATTTAAAGCTAACTTTGGAAGTTTGCATACGTTTTTGGCTAAAGAATTAACGAAGAAACATCCTAATTATATTATACCTAATACTTTAGGAATGATTGCTCAAGATATAAAAGAAGGTGACTATGCATATGAAAAAGGATTACGACTATTAGATACCCTGGTGCTTATGGATGGTCATCCTATTAATAGTATGGCTGACATAAAAGATTTAATGTTGAAGTATAAACCAGGAGATGTAGTAAAGTTATTGATAATTAGACATAGAATGTATATGTTATTGGACTATGAGTTAGGAACATTAGAGTTTCCTTATTTAGAATTTTATGACAAACGAGTACAAGAACAGTTTGGCCAAAAAAGTCCTTGACATTATGAAATAGGTGTTGTATAATAATATGTAAATTGAAATTGGAATTATATTATGAGTCGAAAGATTGTTAGTAAAAAACGTAAAGGTAAAGAACTTAAGGTGGTATATGATGTACCCTGTGATACCTGTACGAACCACAATAAATGTAAGAATGAACGTCTTACCTGTAAAGCATTTACAGAGTATTATAATTTTGGATGGTATGATATATATAAAGTTGGTGTGAAAATGAGACAGATGAAATGAGTATGGTGAAAAGAAAACATAAGGGTGAATCTTTTGAATCTATGATGCGTAGATTTAAAAAGACTTGTGAGAAAAGCAATATTATATTAGAAGTGAAGAAAAGAGAATTCTATGAGAAACCTAGCTCTGTTAGAAAAAGAACTAGGGATGTTGCCAAGAAGAAGGAACAAAAGAGGCAGGAGGATCAACGTATCTATAGAACATAGAATCCTGTAGGGATGATGGACATTAAAGTTTATATACATGACAATAAAAATGTGGAATCTTCTAGTAAGATTTTTAAATTATTAAAAAATTGTGAATTGAAATTTGCAGTGGAGGTCTTTGGTTATTTTAGAAGTGATAGTGAAGAATATATAGCTAATGTGGTGGGAGAGAAAGTAAAGAAACTTCCCCATATAGTGATTGATGGTGAGCGTGTTGGCGGATATTATGATTTGGTAGAGTACCTGATGAATAAAAATATAATAAATTATACAGGCGAACCAAAATGGAAGATGAAAAATTAGATAAGATGGCCAAAGTCCGTGCGGCTAAGAAACCGCCGGCCTATAAAAATATACATGAAGATGTTAAGAATTTGCCAGACGATGCAACGCTCAGTTTAAAGAATGTAAAGGAATGGGAAAGACATAACAAGGAACGTGTAAAGGATTTGAAATATAGAATTCGGAGAATGGCTAAGAGTAAAGAACAAACTACTTTGATTCGTGAGTTACAAAACAAAGAAGTATTTTTAACTAACATTGCACGATATTTAGATACTGGTGTTTGGTTAGATTTATTTTATGGTAAGAATCAAGAACATAAAACGAGATGGCGAACTATAGTTTATGGATACGACAAAGAAGGTTACGTTAAGACATCATCAACTACAGATTGAATTTCCTGATGAACATATGAGGAAATATTGGTTGGATAATAATGTGGAAGAAACACTAACCGAAAGAAAATTTTGTCTTGAAGGTAGAATGAGATCATGGAATAAAGAACGAGGTTGGCATTACACAGTGAAAAATAAGATATACGACCATGAAAAAGGACAACAGTTCCCAATAGAATACCATTGGGTTTGGCATGAGCCCCTTTAGCTCAGATTGGTAGAGCAGCTCACTTGTAATGAGCAGGTCATCTGTTCGATTCAGATAAGGGGCTCCAAAATATTATGATATTAATTGATTTTACACAAATAGCAATAGGTAGTTTGATGGTGGCAATACATCGAGCTGCAGATAATACAGTTGATGAGGACTTGGTTCGACATCTAGTTTTAAACAACGTCAGATATTATCGTTCTAGATTTAAAGAAGAATATGGAGAACTTATCATTTGTTGCGACAGTAAACATTACTGGCGTCGAGATTACTTTCCATATTATAAAGCAACTCGTAAAAAAGAGAGAGAATCTTCTGGGTTAAATTGGGATTCTATTTTTACAAATCTCAATCAAGTTCGTGATGAGATTAAGAAACATTTTCCTTATAAAGTTTTAGAAGTATATGGTGCTGAGGCTGATGATATTATAGCAGTATTAGTAAGAAGTAATGATGGAGATGCAACCAATCTTATAGTATCCTCAGACAAAGACTTTATACAGTTGCATGGGTTTAACGTGAAACAATATAGTCCAGTGTCTAAGAAGTTTGTTAATGGATCACACCCCTCGGAGTATTTGAAAGAACATATCCTAAAAGGAGATCGTAGTGATGGTGTGCCTAATGTATTGTCTGCGGATGATACGTTTGTAGCTGATAAAAGACAGAAACCTATGCGAAAAACAATGCTCGCTACGTTAACCGAAGCAATGAATACTAGTGAGGTGATAGATTTACACAGTCTTGCTAAGTGTCAGAAAGATACTTGGATTCGTAACTATCAGAGAAATGAAACTCTAATAGATTTGAATAAAATTCCTAGTGATATAGAAGATCAAATTCTAAAACAGTTTAGGGATACAGAAGTAGGAGATAGAAGTAAGTTGTTTGATTACTTTATTAAGAACAAATTAAATACGTTAGTAGATAACATAGGAGAATTTTAATCATGCAAGAAACGTATAGACCTTTGTACCACGAAATCTTTACGAAGATTAACAATGCAAAGGATAAACCGAAGAAGTTAAAGGTATTAGAACAGTATCGTACTGATTCGTTGGAGATGCTTTTAAAGGCAGCATTTGATCCTAAGATTACTTGGTTAATTCCTGAGGGAGATGTTCCTTATATGCCAAATGAAGCACCCGAAGGTACTGAGCATACTCTCTTGGAAAGAGAAATAACTAAGTTGCATAACTATGTGCAACGTGAAACAGATGATGGTCCTATTGTAGGAAATCCCAATCTGAATACTATGAAACGAGAGATGATGTTTGTACAGTTATTGGAAGGACTATCTCAAGGTGAAGCTCAAGTAGTTTGTTTAGCTAAAGATCAGTCTTTAAATAAGAAGTATAAAGGACTGACTGCAAATCTAGTGAAAGAAGCCTTTGGTTGGGATGAAAATTTTGTGGAGATTAATAACCCTGGATATAACCGTCGACCACAACCAGTGGATTTAGGCCGGACTCCAGCGGATGTGGACTACGTTAATCGTACTGGATAATTCCATGGTTTTTTTTCCTTTGGTTACCAATTTTCCGCAGGATGCTCAGCAGGTAACCTCTCTTAGTATATTATAATATACTTATATACTAACTTATAGTATGTATAAGAAATTCTTATGATAAAAAGCCCTTATAAATCAATGACTTATAATTAATTTGGAAAGTCGTTATAAATCAAGGGGTTAGCGCCTTGACATATTATCTGATACCATGTATAATAGCTGTATGTTTAATGATAAATTAGGAGAATTATATGTCCATAATTATTCCACAGATTGAGAAGTTACAGATCAAAACTCCCGATCAGAAGGCAGTGATTTCTGAACACGGGCCTCAAGATATAGAGGTGTGTCGCAAACTTATAGAAGGTACGGATAATATTATTCAATATATCTTTAAAGAGTTAGAAGAAGATGCAACTGTACATTGAGGGATATCGTAGTCATAATCTTAAACTTACTGATGCATTAGTAGACGCATCTCTTTATTATGGAGCTGTACTTCTAGGCACACGAATGGTTAAGAATATTGAACTCGATATTAAACTTACTAAAGACCTGAAGAAAAAAGAAAAGGCTTATGGGTATTGTCATATCACAGACGACAATTTAAATAAACCTAGACAGTTTATGATTGAACTGGATACTTCTATGATACATCCGTTCGATCAGATTCTTACTTGGTTAGCTCATGAGATGGTACATCTTAAACAGTTTGTACGAGGTGAATTATTTGATTATGAAACAGGTCGAGTACAGTGGAAGACTAAATCATTTGGTCGAATACATTATGACGATTCTCCTTGGGAGAAAGAGGCATATCGTTTAGAAACTGCACTTTATGAAGAATTTGCTGGATGGTATTATGAGTGAAACATTAACGTATCATTGTACATACACAGATGAGTTTCCTGTCGATGAGTATGGGAGACTTGGTGGTATGTATTCATTGGCAGATTTGCCTATTGTACAACACAAGAGAATGACCCGTGACGGCATACTTGAGGCTAAGAATGATGAAGCTCAAAAGTATAAGGTTCGTGATGTAGAAAAGAATTCTATTCATTGGGTTCCCATGGACGATGTGATTATAGGAGATAGAGTAGATGATTAGTAAAATGATTTTAAAAAGTTTGAGAACTAAGTACGAGGCAGAGATAGATTGTGCCCGTACTAATATTGAAGTGTATCTACAACAGCCTGTAGGTGTTGCAGAACATCCAGACATCATTGCATCAGTAGATACTCAGATGAATATCATGGCAGAGGCCAGAGATAAGTTACAAGAGTTGGACTTGATGGAAGATAAAGACCTACCTGAAACTGCCGCGGAGATTATCAATGGCTGATGTAAGACAAGAGTTTGAAGAAAAATACACAAAGGTTATCGAGAATTTTCAACAGAAGTTAATGGATGCTGATAACTTTCATGGTGGAGATAGACCTGACTATAAAGAGTTTTGGCAAGCGTGGCGTCAACAAGGTCCTGCCATGTTGAATCTAACTAAAGAACTTATGAGTTATTTTAAAGATACTGATGATTGGTATAAAGAGAATAAACATATAATTGATCGTGCAATGTATGAAGAAGGTATGCGTCACGCAGAACGTGAGGCCCGTGATGGCACATGAAGAAATTGTTATGGATAACACACAGTGGAAAATAGAACCAGCAAGTGCCGAGTTGACTGAGCGAGTGAAGAAACTGGAAATTCAAGTCCAGTGTTTGCGACAACAGGTGCTTGATATCGAGGGTAAGAAGTCTTACACAGAACAGGCAAGAGAGTATGCCGATATGAGGAGTACTGAAGATGGCTGAAGGCCGTTGGGCTGACTGGCAAGTGAGACAGATTGCCGCCAACATGGCTGAGAAATGTCCTAAGCGAGTGTGGTTTGATGGCGATGATGAAAGTTATCTTACCTCGCTTAAGAGTTGGTCACACATCTGCACCCGACATCTATATTCAATGGAACTAGAAGAACGTCAAATGATTATCTTTATACACCATTTAGGTATAGAACACGTTGGGGTAGAAACATTCGACCCACAAGATAAAGGACGTTATACTCAAGAGACTGATTTTAAACCGCATGAAGGTAAAAGATAATGACACCATCAATGGGAATAATCTTTGCTGTGATGACCGTGTTAAATCAAGCGATGACTACTTTAGGATTTGATAAGGCAGACATATATGATAGACAAGAGATACATTGTGGAGCTCAAAATGTCTACTTTGAGAGTCAGGGTGAACCAGGTCTAGGTATGGTTGCGGTTAGTCAAGTGGTCATAAATAGAGTGAAGGATAAAAGATGGCCCGATACAATTTGTGAAGTTGTCTGGCAAAACAAACAATTTTCTTGGACCCATGATGGTAAGAGTGATAGAATACCACTAGCCTCTACATACCAAAGAAGATTGTGGATGAAATCTGTGTATATGTTTCTTATAGCACACACAGAGGAAGATGTAACGAATGGTGCAACACACTACCATAGTATAAAGGTAGATCCTTGGTGGGCAAGTAGTATGAAAGTTACTGCACATATTGGTAATCATATATTTTTGAAGGAGATGTGATGAAAAAATTAATGTTAGTTGGTATAGTATCACTTCCACTAATCAGTGGTTGTGCAACTAAAATGGAAACTGGTACAGTCGTAGGTGCTCTCACAGGTGGAGCATTAGCTTATGGATTGGGACAAGATTCAAGCAACAAAGAGTTGTGGACTGTTCTTGGTATTGGTCTGGGTGCAATGGTTGGACAAAACATTGGCCAACAGTTAGATGAACGAGATCGGTTGTTAATGGGTCAAACTTTCAATCATACAATGGAGAAGGCACCAATTAACTCAGTTGGTAAGTGGGAAAATCCAGATAGTAAACATGGAGGTACTGTCACACCTACTCGTACTTTTATAACAGATACAGGCACACCTTGTCGTGAGTTTACACAAACAGTTACTATTGGTGGACAAACAGAACAGGCCTATGGTACTGCTTGCCGACAGGCAGATGGTTCATGGAAGATTAAACAGTAATGCCTAGTTATACAATGAAAGATCCTGATGGGGTAGAACATGATGTTTGGTGTTCTATCTCAGAGATGGAACAAAAGAAAAAAGAAGGGTGGACTAATGTTTTTAAACCACCTAAGAATAATCTTATCGGACACACAGGAGATATTCTAAGCCATACGGGTTCAGGATGGAATGATGTTCTTGGTAAGATTAGAGATGCTCATCCAGGAAGTACTATTCAAACAAAGTATCAAAACTAAATAGTAGTAACTAAAACTTTGAGTCAAAAGCGGGCCTTCAAAATAAAAAGGCCGGCTGAAAAATCGACGCCAATTTTTTAGCTGAACCCCTTTTATCAGGAGGAGCTCTGTTTGAGTAAACACAGAAAGATGTATATACTATCTAATCAATTAGTGACTATTAATCCCATAGGAGAAAACCAAAAAAAGGTTTTCGATGCATGGGCTAAAGATAAGAATTTGTTTCTGTCTGGTAGTGCAGGAACGGGTAAGACTTTTATTCTATTACATCTAGCTTTGAAGGCTGTATTAGATAAAAGTACCCCTTATGATAAAGTCGTGTTGGTTAGGTCTCTACTACCATCAAGAGATATAGGATTTCTACCGGGCACACTTCAAGAAAAGTCCGACCTGTATCAAGATCCCTATCGAATCCTTGTGCGGTATCTGTTTGAGATGCCCACCGAACAAGATTTTACTCAGTTATATGATAAATTAATCGGCCAAGGTTCTTTGGAGTTTTATTCGACCTCATTCCTTAGAGGTCAAACATTCGACCGTAGTATTATTATTGTCGATGAAGCTTCTAACTTAGTATTTCAAGAGCTAGATACTATTATGACTAGAGTTGGTCAAGATAGTAAGATATGTTTTGCTGGAGATATGGCACAGTCTGATCTCCGTAAACATAATGGTGATCGTAATGGCTATCATAACTTTCAGTCCATACTTAATGAGATGGAGGAGTTTGTAGTTGTTGATTTTGATATCGGAGATATTATTAGAAGTGGTTTGGTACGGAGTTATTTAATTGCAAAGACTAATTTGCATTTGATTGACGAATCTTAATCCCCGAAAGGGAAGGAAAGTAAAGTGAAAAAGTTGTTTTATATTATGTTGTTTGTGGTAACGAGTGTTGCCAACGGTAGTGATTGGGCTCATAATGCCATCGACCTTACTCACAAGTATGGTGATGGGTCTGGTGTTAAAGTCGGTGTGTTAGATGGTGGTGTAAGATGCAGTCACCAAGAATTGAAAGGTCATTGTCAGAATACTTTTTATACTGACACTCCGAGTTATACTAATCATGGTACTCATGTTGCTACTATTATAGCTGGTCGAGATAAGGCACCAGATTGGTTAAACCATGACGGAGGAGTAGCACCCAATGCTACCATTCATAGTTATGAAGTGTTCGGTTCAGGTGATTGGTGGATCAGTGATGAGAATGAAGCTAAAATGGTGTACAGAGCTGCAAGTGATGGAGTTTCTGTTATCAACATGAGTTATGGAGCTTACGATGGTCAAGGTAGAGCTGCCTTACCAGATGCTCTTGTGGATGTATGGAGATCACATAAGAACATTACTTTTGTTAATGCGGCAGGTAATGATGGAACGCTTTTGGATCCAGGAAATGTCGATAACTTAAAAAACGTAATCTTTGTAGGTGCGACAGATCAATCAGGAAACATAACATCTTGGTCTAACACCCCAGGTAATAATTATAAAAATCAATTTATTGTAGCACCAGGTGATTATATTTCTGGTGCATTTGCTGGATCAGATAATGACTACGGACATATGTCTGGCACATCTATGGCTGCTCCTATTGTCACAGGTGTGATTGCTATTCTCCACGATCATTGGGGACATCTTAAAAATAATCCGTCGGCGACAGCAGGTGTATTATTTGACTCAGCTATAGATAAGGGAGCAAAAGGTGTTGATTCTGTTTATGGACATGGAATGTTAAACGTCTTAGGTATATGGGAACCACTTCCAATAAAAGATCCAGGTGATCCTATTGCCGAACCTTGTGAAGAAATTATCATAATAGATGATCCTATTATCTCTCCACCAATTGGTACTCCAGGTGATGGTGTGTGGTATGATGATCGAGGTGATAGAAAGATGGTGAAGTCTGGTTGTAATCCAGATTTTGAGCAACCTCCTATACTTGATCCCGATCAACCGGAACCTCCTATACTGATACCATATCCACCTATAGATGACTGTGGCGACTGGAATTGCGGTGGTACTATAGGTACACCTGGTGACGGTGTGTGGTATGATGATCGAGGTAATCGTAATTTCTTCCTAGTTAAAGCACACGGCGACTATAAAGTTTTGAAAAGAGTTCGTGCAAGTTCTACCTTGATGGGTGCAGCTTCTAATTTATCTCTTGTATTCTTTGACAGATATGGCAGAGACTATAAGACTCGGGCAGCTAATTATTATCCCACTTCTAGAACGACTACAGACTATATGAATTTGAGTGATACAACGTCTATGCAATTGGTATCAGGTAGACTTCCTAACTTTAAGATACAAACAGGTGATGATATCTCTGTGGGTAGGGGAAGAACTGCAGGTATGAATTATAATCCAGTGATGGAGACGTTAGATGATGGAGTTTTTGTAACTAAAGATAACGTAGGGTTTATGTATGCAGATACTTCCAAGACTGTGTTCTATCAACCAGAAGATTGGTGGACTTTATCTTACACCAAAGAAGATGGGTTTTTGGGGTCGACAGGACTCGGAAACTATGATACAATAGCTAGTACATGGTCAAAAGATTATGGAATGTTTTTTGGCTCAACTACTTTAGCTGTATCAGAAGGTGGAAGTGATAAAGGATTAGTAAGAATGTCTGATAGAGTATCTACCATGGCATTTGAAACAGGATTAAAAGGAGAGATTAAAAAGAATCTTAACTGGAAGTTTACCGTGAGTCAGGCTCTGCAACCTTTGGATGGTTCTATGTCTGTAGACTATAGTGTAAGAGGTGGACGTACTGTTACTAATACTATTGATCTTGGCGATTACAGAACTACTAAAGTAGGATTTCAAATTAACTTTACATGGTAATATAATATGTTTATACATGAAAACAATTACAAACCCTTCCCGGAGTTGCAGACCATTAAGTATAATGGTATGCGGTTCTATGAAACTCCAGAGGGATTGAAGTATCCTAGTATCACTACTGTCATTGACAAACAGAGAGCGAAGTCAGATAGTCTACAGAAGTGGAGAGAACGAGTGGGTGAAGAACAAGCTAGACTCATCACCCGAAAGGCTGCACAGAGAGGTACAGCCTTCCATCATATCTGTGAAGATTACATTAACAATAAAGATATTCAAGATCATAAAGGTAAAAACTTTTTGTCTTGGTGTATGTTTGGGGAGATGAAATCTCACATAGATGATAGTGTGGGTAAAGTTCTAATGCAAGAACAACCAATGTTCTCGGACAACTATCAAGTTGCTGGTCGGTGTGATCTTATCGGTGAGTATAATGATAGTTTGGCTGTAATAGATTTTAAGACAACTACAACAGAGAAGAAGGAAGAGTGGATCACAGATTATTTTGTACAGGCCACAGCCTATGCGAAGATGTTTGAGGAGCATACAAAGATGCCTGTAGATAAAGTTGTGATTATGATGGTGTCTGAAAATGCCACGGTACAAGTGTGGGAGAAAGATGCTAAAGATTATGTTGAAAGATTAAAGGAGATTGTTGATAGCTTTTATGATATCGTAGTTTCGGAGATTCATAAATAAAACGTGAAAGAAACTGATGACGAATCATTAGTAGACGGGCAGGACGTGGGTGCAATACCCACCACCTCCACCAAATATGAAACGTGGGCTGATATGCCTGAACGGCAAGGCCCAGGACTCGTCGGACAAAATGTTCACGGAGTTAAAAATAGACGACCAGATTGGTATTACACACCTCAAGAATGGAGTAGAAGTATCGGATGGGGCAAAGTCCCAGACGAAAGGAACACCGAATTAAGGGGGGTGAAACAGGATCGACTGACGGACGAAGATGTTTCTGAGGAATCTAACACGAAAACATAAACGCCAATGATGACGTTTACTTTGAGGAGTTTGCCTTAGCGGCTTAATCTTCTCCGGGGTTTTGGGGTCGCACCTTGTTATCAAAGCGGCCCCGCTTTACTGAGAATATATTATGGAAAAAATAACAACTAAAAGATTTGCCGTGATAGTTGATGAACTAGTGAGAACAAAAGGCCTTACCCATATGGAAGCAATTATATATTACTGTGAACAAAATGTAATTGAACCTGAGTCTGTAACAAAATGGATTGATAGGTCTTTAAAGGAAAAGATACAGGCGGATGCCGAAGCATTAAACTACTTACCTAAGACTGCACGATTACCTGTTTAGTGAGAAAATCGACCCTTAGGGTCCGTTCAAAAGCGATGCCAATTTATGATAATCTCTGATTCACATAAATTTATTTTTCATCATTTACCCAAAACTGCAGGAACTAGTATTACTGTGGCTTTGGCTCCCTACTGTAATAAGTGGGAAGGTGCATTACCTGAACAAACTCATGGTTGGCAAGTTAAGTTACATAGAGTGGGAATGCATACTATGTTGAGGGAGTTGAAAGTCATACCTTCTTATTTTTCTTTTACCTTTGTAAGAAATCCTTTTGACGTTATAGCTTCAGCATGGGATCCAGCAGTATATAAAGATTTTGATGAATTCATAGAAAAACAAATTTTAACAGGAATAGAGATTTGTGGTCGACAATCACAATATGAACATTTAAGTTCTATGAATGAAACTCTGTTAGTTGATTTTGTGGGAAGATATGAAAATTTGGCGAAAGATTTTTATAAAGTAATAGATGCTATAGAAGTGCCGTTAATGAGATTGCCTAAATTTAATATAGGAAAAAAAGGTAAAGAGAGAAATTATAGAAGCTTCTATTCCACATGGAGTAGAGAAAAGATAGAAAAAATATTTGAAAAGGATTTGAAGAATTTTGGATATGAATATGAATGAATTTGAAGCTTATCAAAAGTATGTCGCTTTGAAATTACATTTCACAAGTGATTATGATTACTTTCGATATAACGGAAAGACTAATGTTAGTGTTAATAGTTTTAATGATAGAAAGGATAAACATCATTTTAAGAAACTAGTAAGAAAATATGGTGATGAAACTATTGTAGAGTATTTTGTGGCCAATTTGATTAGTGATAAACCATGGGTTGGAAATATGAATATGGCAACCTATAGTCAATGGATGGGTCGTACCCAAAGTATTGAATATATTTTTGAAAATGAAGCCGAAAAACTATTGACATCCAATGAGAATTTTGATATAATATTTACTTGTACGAACGGAAATCATCCAAAGATGGTCCGGGCCTATCTAGGCAAAAAGATTAGTTTGGAGACTTTAGTAGTTTTTGAGAAATTGTTAGGTTTTAGAAAACAGTTTGATAAGGAAATTAAAGAAAAAATAATATGGCCCAAGGTGAGTCGGTTAATAGAAAAGTATGAACCTTTTGTAGAGGCCGACATGAATCGTTGTAAGAATTTACTTTTAAAAATGGTAGGAGAGTTGACTAATGAGTGAAGCACAACCACAAAAAGAATCATACATTGATGAAGCTCGCAGAAGGATTGCACATCTTTCTCATAAGTTAGAAGAAGCTCAAGATAAAATTAAAAATCTTGAATTTGATAATGCAGAACTTGTTAGATGGACTAATGATAAATGTATACCAAGATTGCAAGAATTGACAGATGAATTGGTTAACAAGTATAATCAAAAGCAATATCGTAATAAAAATTATAACGATTTACGTTGGAGAAAAAAAGATACGAATTAAGAGCACCTGACTGTGGGCACACAGTTGGGGGAGGAAGTGGCAGAATAATCGCTGTGGCAAATGGTGATAATGTTATTCGTCAGGAGTGGTATCCAGGCACCTCGCCGAAAGGCTACGGTGTCACACTAGTCGAACCAGACTAGGACGAAGTGCCGACGAACCAACGCAAAGGTAGTTTGCTGGTGTCGGTTGAAGGTGAACCCAAGTCCTTCCTTCCTCCATGCTCAACTATATTATGAATTTACAAATAAAAGGAACTTCAGGTATGGTGTATAACAGAGGCCGTCAAATAGTTCTTCAAAACGAAAGAACTAGTGAACACGTTGCAGTAAAGGTCATGCAATATGATAGTATGCAAGGTTGGCTTGCCGAGAATGGTGAAGGTGACTGGCAGTGGTATCGTGAACATAAACAGAAAAGTGATCCTGATGGAACCGATTACTGGAAATATATTAAAAAGGCAGGAACTTAATTATGAGAAAGTTAGAGTATGTATGGCTTGATGGTTATAAACCAGAACAGTCTCTAAGAAGTAAAGTCAGAGTTGATGACTATGTTGATATGTGGTCATTTGATGGTTCGTCTACACAACAGGCGACAGGTAATAAGTCGGATTGTTTATTAAAACCTGTTGCAGAGTATCGTACTATAGATCGCATCCGTGCAGATGCAACACGAACTGCACCCGGTTTAGAGGGTACATATGTAATGTGTGAAGTATTAGATGCTGATGGTGAACCACATTCATCCAATACAAGAACACATTGTCAAAATTTAGTGAGTGATGAATGGTGGTTTGGTTTTGAACAAGAATATTTTATGTATAAAGATGGACGACCTTTAGGTTGGCCAGAGAAGAAAGCACCACGACCACAGGGTGATTACTACTGTGGTGTGGGTGAAGGTAATGTCGTAGGACGAGAAATTGTGGACCGACATACCGAGGCCTGCATGAATGCCGACATTGGAATTACCGGGACTAACGCCGAAGTTGCCTTAGGCCAGTGGGAGTTTCAAGTGTTAGGTAGTGGTATTCGTGCAGGAGATGATCTATGGATGGCACGTTATATTCTTTGTAAGATTGCTGAAAAACATGGTGTAAGTATAAACTTTCATCCAAAACCTCAGACAGGAGATTGGAATGGATCTGGGATGCATACTAATTTTTCTAATAGTCAGATGAGAAGTACTGGCGGCCAACACGTTTTTGAAGCAGCCTGTACAGTATTAAAAGGTAAACATAAAGAAGCAATTAAAGAATATGGGTCAGACAATGTAAAGAGGTTAACAGGTAAACATGAAACACAATCTATTAAAAAGTTTAGCTATGGGGTTAGCGATAGGGGTGCTAGTATACGCATACCTGTTGCTACAGTGAATAATGATTGGGTTGGTTACTTAGAAGATAGACGACCAGCATCAAATGCTGATCCTTATCGTGTGATGGCACACATTGTAGGAACTTTGATGGAATGAAATCTGGTAAAGTTTGGGGTGAAACTGAATTAGTTTTGCAGACACCTTTTGTTGAGTTTCATAGAATATGGATCAAAACGGGTGGATTCTGTTCTACTCATAAACATGAGTTTAAGTGGAATATGTTTTATGTAACTTCAGGTAAGTTACAGATTCATGTACATAAGAATGATTATGACTTGGTTGATACTACAGAGTTGGGACCAAACGAGTGGACTACAGTGAAGCCTGGTGAGTTTCATTCATTTGAAGCAGTAGATGATACAGTGGCATTTGAAATATATTATCCCGAACCTTTATCACCAGATATCATTAGAAAAACAGTTGGAGGCACAATAGAGTGAAAGTAACACTAGTAGATAGTATGGGTAGTGATTTGTCTGTAGTCAATGCGGCCAGAGTGTCTTTTGGTAAAACCCATACAGAACTTACTGAGGGTGATAAGAAATTGATTCGTTATTTAGCGAAACATGGTCACTGGACTCCATTTGGCCATGCGACATTATCATTTCATGTAGAGGCACCGATCTTTGTTGCACGACAATTAGTTAAACATCAAGTAGGATTAGTATGGAACGAAGTGTCTCGTCGGTATGTAGATTATGAGCCAGAGTATTGGATGCCTGAAGTATGGAGAGGTAAACCTACAGATAAGAAACAAGGATCAAGTGAAGAAACAATAGAATGGTTAGACCGAGAAGTACGGGTAGGCACCGCTGTAAGACAGTCTAGTGAGGCTTCAGCGGTATTGTATCGTAATATGTTAGATGTGGGTGTTGCACCAGAACAAGCTCGTATGGTGTTGCCTCAGAATACTTACACTGAATGGTATTGGACTGGTTCATTGTATGCGTTTGCAAGAGTGTGCAATCTGAGATGTCAACCAGATGCACAGTTAGAGACACAAGAGGTTTGTGAAGAAATAAATTCATTGTCACAAGAGAAGTTTGCAGTCTCTTGGGAGGCGTTGAGAAGTGCCACTATTTGATTATCAGTGTTTAGATTGTGGGCATTTAGTAGAGGACGTGTTGCAGAAATCAAGTGATCCAACTTTAAAATTTTGTCCCGAATGTGCAGGAGAGATTAAGAAACTTTTAGGGGCACCTAACTTTCAATTGAAGGGTGATGGATGGTATAAATCATCGCCGTCAAAAGATGAAAAAGACTAAATAGATAACATACTTTATGAAACGTGTTTTTGTGATATGTAACGGTGAGTCCCGTAAGGGAGTAGATTTAGCTGAACTGAATAAGTATGGCAAGGTCTACGGATGCAATGCGTTATATCGAGATTATGAACCGGATGCATTGATAGCTATTGATGAACAGTTGATGCATGAGATTTATTGGACCGGTTACCCAATAAATCATGTTTGTTATTTTAGGAATTGGAAAAGATTACCTGGAGAAGCATACGAACAACTAACCGATCCCACCTTAGTAACCGATGATGGGAACATAACACCAGACATGATCTTCTCTAATGATAGAGGAGACAAAACAGAATTCGTCATGCATGGAGTCCATAGGGACCGCATGAAAGAATTTGAAGAAGAAACAAGGGAGGACGATAAAGAAAATCAGATATTACACGATGACGTATATGAGATTTTATTTACCAAACCTGGCTTTTTTATAAGTTGGGTAGGAGAAGATAAAGTAACAAGTACAGATTTTTTACCGGGTAATTCTGATTATGCTTTTTGTTCTGGCCCTCTCGCACATTTAATATCCATCGTAGTAGAAGAACCTCAGGAGGTTTATTTTATAGGAATGGACTTATATTCTCAAACTGAAACTGTTAATAATATGTACAAAGGAACCAATGGTTACATGGGGGATAAAGGAAATGCTATTCCTCCAGAGAATTGGATACTAGAGCATGGTGCAACCATGAATAAGTTTAACGATGTTAAACATTTTAAAGTTAATAAAGAACCTCTTTCTGCTGATGATCCAGTCAACAGAGAGATAGAAGAATGGAAAGTGCTTCAAAATTTGGAGTATCTAACCTATGCCGAATTGTTCGGCAGACTCGCCTCAGGGTGAGATAAACTAAACCAACCAAAAGGAGGATTATTCTAATGGCTGGAAGTAATGTAGTTACAACAATTAAGTCCTGGATTGGCGGTCTGTCAAGTGTCGCTATTTCACTATTAGGACTTGCGATTATACTACAGGTCCTATTTGGATCCGATGTAGTATTCGTACCCGTAGATGTGATCGGGAATATTATGGGCCTAGTCACATCGCTAGGCAGCGCTGGATTAGCTGGTCTAATCACAGTTGGCGTCATTTACTGGATACTCAAAAACGACGACTAGTAAGTTTGACTAATGGCATTTGGGGAGGGTGCATCCTCCCCCTGTGCCTAAATACAACACTTGTTGTTGTATTAATACATATAAATAATTATAGAACTTTTGAATTTAGGAGGAAAAAAATGAAAAAGTTATTGAGTGCCTTAACGGCTGGTTTGTTTATTTTAGGATGTAATCAGTCCGCACAGGCTTTAGATGTAGATTTTGAACATGACCTAACAGTAGAATCTCACGGTGTTTCTCTTGGGTTTACTCAAGACGGTAACGAGTTGTCAGTGGGTGCTGGTGGTTTAACAGTTTCGGCTGGTGATGATAGTCAAGTTGGTCTTGCATATTCATCTACACTATGGGGAGTAACAGGAACTGCTTCGTATGATTATACATCAGACGATGAACACGCTCTTGGTTTTGATACTACCACCTCACTTTTTGGTGTCGATCTAGATGCCGGTGTGGATTGGAATATTGATGATGCTTCTTTTGATGCTTCAGTAGGTACTGGTTACAGTATGTTTGGCTTAGATGGAAGTGCTACGACTAACTGGGATCTAGATGATTTTGCATATAGTGGTTTAGATGTTGATGCTGGTTATACACTGAAACTTTCAGATAGTTTTTCGATACGACCTAATGTTACAGTTCCCTTTGATGAAGATTTCGCCAGAGGTGATTTAACTGCAGGTATATCAATTAGTTTGTCCTTTGGGTCTGCTTCACAGTAAACCCTTGACAAAAGCTATTAAGGTATGTTATACTTAATAGTATATTATGAGTTGTTTGTGATATACAATTTAATACGATAATACGATAATACGGAGAATACAATTATGAGTTTTGCAGACTTAAAAAAGAAGTCTGGTAGTTTTGAACAACTACAGACAGAGTTGGAAAAGGTTAATAACCCAGTCACATCATTTGCGGATGACAGGTTCTGGAAACCAGAACTTGATAAAAGTGGAAATGGATATGCAATTATTCGTTTCCTTCCGCAACCGACTGGCGAAGATTTACCTTGGTGTAAAATTTGGTCCCATGCGTTTAATGGACCTGGCGGATGGTACATAGAAAACTCCCTTACCACGCTTCAGAAAAAAGATCCTGTTTCAGAGTACAATACTGAACTTTGGAATAGTGGTGTAGAAGCGAATAAAGAGATCGCCCGGAAGCAGAAGCGCATCTTAAAATATTACTCTAACATTGTTGTTTTGAGTGATCCTAAACATCCAGAGCATGAAGGTAAAGTATTCTTGTTTCGGTATGGCAAGAAGATTTTTGATAAGTTGAGTGAAGTAATGACTCCTGCGTTTGATGACGAAACGCCGATGAATCCTTTTGATTTCTGGAAAGGTGCTAACTTTAAATTAAAGATTCGGAAGGTTGATGGATTTTGGAACTATGATAAGTCCGAGTTTGATAGTGCATCTGAATTGCATGAAGGCGAAGATGAGAAGTTGGAAGGACTGTATAACAATCTCCACAGTCTAACCCAGTTTTTGGAAACAGACAACTTCAAGTCTTATGATGATCTAAAGACAAAGCTGAATCGAGTACTTACTGGTAACAGTGTGGTTGGTACAGTGGAAAAGTTTTCGGCTCCTGAAAAGAAGGAGGAGACAGTTACTACTGTTTCTGATGAGGGAGAAGAAGATACTATGTCTTATTTTGCAAAGTTGGCAGACGAGGATTAAAAGTCGTACGGCAACAGCGACAGAGGGGACCTTCGGGTCCCCTTTTTTTATGTGTAAGCTCTATGAATAGGAACTGTGCCGGGTGCTTCATAAACAGGAAGCGGCAGTGCAGTATGAGCCATAGTGTTGGATAAAGAAAGCTCACACCGATAGTTATTTGCTGGAAGTTGAATGGTATGACGTATATCTGTAATGATCCAAACATTATCTAATCTATTTTCCCATTTACCCACAGTTTCTTTAAAGAATCCACTGCCTGCTCCAATATCAGGCAAATCTAAACGTACAGTCATACCAGCTTCTAACTTAGAAATTCCATTTATAACAACTTTAAGTCTATCATAACTTAGTGCATGAATCATTTGTATATTTCTTTTCATGTCTGTTGTTGCTGGAGTAGGAGTCCATGGAGTATCTACTTCTCTATTAGATTTATTGATAGTTGTATTTTTTTGACTTCCCCCAAAACTATTAAAATTGATAGCACCTTCTGGAAAATCAGATATCATTCTATCTTCTCCATCTCTGTTCTTTTCAAATTCATTAGTTTTATAAACAGGTGTTGCGGACACATGAGAATATTGAGGAAGGCCCAATGATCTATGATAATTAGATTGATAAGTCTTGACAGATTTTGAGTATGCATTATGTTGAATATGTTTAGAACCCCACCCACCCATTTTAATATTTGCATAAGTATTACCGTGTTTAATATATTCATGGGAAAGGGATTCCAACATAGCTAAACTATAAGCCGCTGAACCCAAATCACCCACTCCTCCGACAGTTAGTGTGAGTTTACTATCTGCTTGAGGTTGAATCATTGGTAGAAAGTTATATCCTCGTGTTGTTTCCCAAAACATAAAATCTGTGAGTCGACCTTTAAATACTGTTGGTTGACTAGGAACACTACTATGAGGATTAGAACCTATTAGAGGAACTTCTTTTTGTGCATTAGGAAGTATTCTATTAATAAATTCCATAGGATGAAGATTAGGAATAATTAACCTCTTTAAATCATCAGTATCTTCCGAGGTTAATGATTTTTTAGACTTGAGATGATTAGTTATCATATCACTTATCATATCAGTATAAGTTCCTTGAATAGTTTTAGAAACTCTTACTCGATCATTAATGAGAAGTTCAGGAGAACAGAAATGTAATCGGTACGTTAAAGTGTTTGCTGCTTTACCTCCTTCATTAGTACCAAGTTCTTTCAAATCTTCTACTTTATAAACTTGAAGGGGATGTTTATAGAAATCTATTAACCAGTCTCTTTCCAGACCTGCTACTTCTGCACCGGCTGTACAAAATGCAAAATAGAGAAGTTCTTGACCTAAAATGATACCGTTACGAATGAGATTATAAGTATCAGCTATTTCTAGATATCCAAACAAACCCATTTGATGAATGCTTTCCTGAAGATGTATAGACTGTATAAACTCATCAATAGGATATTGATAACCATTTCCAGGTTGTAAAAGAATGGAAGTGCCAAAGTAGGCAAAACCAGGTGCTGTTTGTACTCCTGGTTTATTAGCTATATTCTCAATAGTTTGTAAATCTGCTACGATCTCAGCAGTTTTCGGCATAGTATATTAATCCTTAGCTTGTTCTAATAAAGATGAAAATTCAGCTTTAAACTGACCTAGAAAGTTGGGTTGAAGAATACGAATGTCTCGTTTTACATCCTGTAAAGCTGCTTCGTATTCGAGATTAGTGACGGCGATTGCTCCAGCCACATCTGATTCTACTTTAATCTTTACCCAAGTTCCTCCAGAACTTTGAGAGACTTCATAGTGATGCACACCTTGTGGATTAGAATATTTGTTACTAACATAGGCTTGAAAATTTTTTCGACTAAGCGGCCAATCATAGTAAGTGTTTGTAATTTGATTGAACAGTAAAATAATCCAGTGATATTGAACATCTCCGTATAACTTGTATGCGGTCATTTCTGGTGTTTCCCCATCGGGTATAGAATATTTTGCAAAGAGAGAAGTATTATTTTTAATATAGTCTCTTACCTTAATACGAGTCATTATATCCTTGATGGTATTGAAATTACCATTACCAGTAGGATCGTATGCAATTTTTGGAAAGTCGTTAAAGTACATTGTCTATTTTATGTTGAGAAGTCATTTGAATATCCAGCTACACTTCCGGCACTTGTACCTTCTCTAGGCCAGACTCCACCATATCGTTCTGAATCTATCATGGCACGATTGAGAAGTTCCATTTCTTGGAATTGTAAGGATAAATCAACCTGAACAGGAGCATGACTTCCGGCGAAGGTAGTAAACTTATCTCCTCCATAAGTAATGCTTATATTAGATAGAGCACAATGTCCTATTTTATCAATGTATTTGTTTTCTTGGGATCCGTGATAAAATCGTATTTTAAAGACTGCCGGCAAATCATAAACTCGGGTATATCGTGTAGCATTTTGATTTGGAGCAGAATATAATTTAAAAGTATATAAGAGTGATTCTATGGCATCGCTTTCTGGTTTACTAAAGGGTTTGAGTGAAAAGTTATAACTGAAACTTCTAAATCCAGGTCCACCATAACTCATCATGGTTTGTTTAACTGCTCGCATTTGAGTACCATATTGGGCAGCTGTAGCTAATCCTTCGGCTGGTCCGGCAGCTACCATTCCCGTTAGTTCTGTGGTAACTCCCCCAGCAAGTTGATCCCAATATCCCGAGTCTGTTACATTATTCATAAAACTTTCTTTGGCAGCACCGAAATCAAAATCACCTCCGATTTGTTTTAAAATGCTTGAAATACCTCTTTGCTGTTGTTGACCGGCAACAACATCTCCTTTAGATATCGCAGAGGCAAAACTTTGTAGTACATCACCTCCTTTATCAGCCAACATAGCATTTCTACCTTCTACGGTTGCAGCCGACCAACTTTGTTGATATTGAGTATTAATACCAGTAGGAATGGGCAAAGCAATATTAGTTGCTCCATCTATAGCACGAAATGTTATATTTCGAGCATTCGCTTTACCACCAGATATTTCCATGGGTTGAAACAACATAAAGTTCATTTGTTTAGGATCTGCTCCTAAATTACTAGGAAATGTTACACAATTCTTTCGTACCATGAAGGCTCGAGGATCGGCAGCTGGCATCGAGGCTGAAGGATAAGTTCCCCCCGAACCAAAGTCATCGACTCCTTGAACCGATCTTTTGAAACTAGCTGCTTCAGAACCAGCTATAGCCCCTCCAAACTCGTCTGCGTGTGAAGATGGATAGGCAGATGAAAATTCATTAGCTCGATTGTAGCCTCTAGAATGATCTATGTCAGCTTGTGAAGGCATTAAAATATTCCTCTTTAGGTTGTATAAGTATTTATATGCCTAAAAGGAACTTTAAGAACAAGATGACATACAAAGGACGATTTGCACCTGAACGTCCTCAGAAGTATAAAGGAAACTCACGGAACATTATATATCGTTCCATGTGGGAACGGAAGGTTATGTCTTCCTTGGACAGAAATGATAATGTTCTGGAATGGGCTAGTGAGGAAGTGGTTATTCCTTACAAATCTCCACTAGATGGAAAGATGCACAGATATTATCCAGACTTTTGGGTTAAAGTGAAACAGGGACAAAAGACTAAACAATTTGTGATCGAACTCAAACCATCTAAACAATTAAAGGCACCGCCCGCCAATCCTAAACGTAGAACTAAAGGTTATCTTTACGAAGTGAGAGAATGGGGTAGAAACAATGCAAAATGGGATGCAGCTAAACAGTATTGTTCTAAGAAGGATATGGAGTTTTTGATTTGGACTGAAAAGGACTTGGGCTTATGATATAAATAGTATTGTATGGCACAAGATACTATTTTTAGAAAAATAAGAGAAGAGGCAGGTGGTAGGGAACTCTCCGTGCGTTGGTATAGGAACAAGATTAAAGCACTTGCTCCTCGTATCACTGGTCCTGAACTGTTATCTGAAGCAGAGAAGAAGAAAATCACAGCTCGTCCCAATTATGGGATGATGAATCTATTTTGGTATAAACCTCTTAATGCAAAAAGGTTAAAGTACTATGATCTATATCCTTTGGTGATACCTTTTAAGAAACATAGAAATGGATTTACAGGATTAAACTTTCATTATCTTTCTGTACCTATGCGAATGAATTTATTGGAACGACTGTCAGCATTTGAAGATTCAGGTACATTATATTCATTGGATGTGAATGACATAGATCAATTACTTGCTTTTGAATGGATGGAAGTAAAGGGAATGAAAGGAATCAAACCGATAGTTCGTAGATATCTTGCCAACTATGTTTACTCTAATTTTCTAAAAATAGGACTTGAGGATATGGTAGTGGCTTCACTATTACCAGTTGAAAGATTTTACACTGGTGATCTTTGGAATGATAGAATGGACAGAGTAAACCCAAGACGAGTCTGGGATGCATCTAGACGAACGGTTAACATGAGTTAAGAGGAAAGAGAGATGGTAGACAGATCAGGTGATGCAGCGGAAGCTAGTCCTAATAATAGAAGGGCTACGGTCAGTGGCAGTCTTAGTTTAAATTTTAACTTTCCGGGATTGAGTGGATTGTTTGGTGGTGGAGCAGGAGCGGGCGGAGGAGACGTACAAAAGTTTATAGGTACTTTAGGTTCTTCAGGATTAACTCGTAAGAGTAGATACGAAATGCAGGTAATAACACCAAGAAAATTGAGTGGACTTCCTCGAGATTTGGCTATCAGATGTGAAGCTATAACTTTTCCGGGTCAAAATATAAAATCAGTTCCTGACACTTTAAGATTTGGACCTGAAAGGGAACACGCTCAGGGATTTACCTATGGTTCTATCTCGGCCACTTTTATCTCAGATAGACTACAAAAAGAAAAAGGATTTTTTGAAAGATGGCAATATAATGTGATGGATTATAATACTTGGGAACCCAAATATTATAATGACTACACAGGGGGGTTAAAGATATGGCACTTAGATCAAAATAATAAGAAGGGTTATGGAGTAGAATTATTTGAAGTATATCCTAAATTGATTAATGCCCAAGATGTGGGCCACGCACAAGGAAATAGTTACCAAACAGTAACCATTGAATTTACTTATCATCATTGGTTTCCAGCAACAGCTGGAACTGCGAGTGGTGGTACATCAGGTGGAACAATGACAACTGCAATGAACGCAGCTAATAAATTTCGTTCTGCGGCCGGGATTGGTCCTGGACCAGGATCAGGAATTACAGCTGCAGTAGCTGCGGCAAGGGGCCTTAAAATTAATACAGGATTTTATGACAGTACTCATGGATTTAAAGCTCGACGATATGCTCATCCTAATATCGAAAATTATATTACCCGAGAAGGTAGACAGGATGCAGATGCAGAGGAATAATTAATACATTTTACAACACACTATGAGGTGACAATACTATGGCTTTACCAGTAATAAACGTACCAACGTATGAGGTACAAATTCCTTCAACAAAGGAAAAACATACATTTAGACCATTTTTGGTTAAAGAGGAGAAAATACTTTTATTAGCATTAGAAGATGGAGGAGACGAATCAATCGCTAGAGGAATTAAACAGATTATACATAACTGTACTTTTGAAAAGGTCGATGTGAAAAGTTTGGCTACATTTGATTTAGAGTATGTGTTTTTAAGAATACGAGCTAAGTCTGTGGGAGAAGTAGCAAAGGTACAAGTATTATGTGAGGATGATGGAGAAACTTATGTGGAGGTTGATGTAAATTTGGAAGAAGTAGAAGTTAATTTTCCAAAGGGTCATACTAATGATATTAAGTTAACCGATGATGTACGGGTTGTATTTAAGTATCCTGATATGGTAGATATGTATAAAGCTATTACAGAGGAACAAACAACTATAGATTATTCTATAGATTTGATAAGTGCAGCAGTGGTGCAAGTTCTTCATGGAGAAACAGTACATGAACGTGCAGATTTTACTCACGAAGAAATGATTGCTTTTCTAGAAAGTTTGACTACAGCCCAGTTTGCTGAATTACAAAAGTTTTTTGAAACGATGCCTCGTCTTTCACATGACTTAGTAGTAACTAATCCTAATACTAAAAAGAAAAATAAGACAACTTTGGAGGGACTCAATAGTTTTTTCGTATAGCTCTTTCTCATAACACACTGGAGATTTATTTAAAAACTATTTTTTCATTAACTCAGCATAATGCTTTAACTTTAACTGAGATTGAAAATATGATACCATGGGAAAGAGAAGCTTATTTAACAATATTTACTAATCAAATACAAGAAGAAAAGGAGAAGATGCAACAACAACAAAATGGCTAGCGACGATAAAGTAAAAGTAGTAGAAACTACTAAAGAATATGAGTTGGCAGTACAAGATATTGTACCAGCAACGGGACAAGATGAACCCACATGGTATAACAAGACATCTGGTATCATGGATACGTTTAGATTAATACCTAGACTTATTATGGTGGCGTATATCTATGCGTTCTATCAGTCTACTACATGGTTCATGGCTCTAGAAGCTCCTACCAATGCACAAGCAGCTTTCATATCAACAATAGTTGGTGCCGGTGCAGCGTTCTTTGGACTGTATGTTGGTAAATCAGGAGCACCACTACCTAAAGGTAAAAAGTAAATGGCCGCAGCATTGGCATTAAGAATTTTAAAGGCACTTGGACGAGGTACCAAGGCAACGGGACGAACTGCTGGCAAAGCCGCCAAGTATGGGGCGGCGGCTGGTATTGGTGGTGCTATAGGATTGGGAGTTAATCCCTGGCTGGGTGCAGCTGCAGGAAGAGGTATTGCAGGTATGGGTTGGCCTGGAGGAAAGGGTGCTCCAGGAAGTGCGGCAAGTAAAAGAGATTCTTCTATAATTGCTGGGATGAGACCGCATAATGAAGAACGTAAAGAGTCTGTAGGTCGAATGAAGGACAGTGATGATTTTGATACTAAACTGAACTTTATCGGCAAAATATCTCTTGCAACTTATAAGGCAACTTTAAAAAATAATAAAGAATTAATATACATTCAAAAGATGTTACAAGGACCTACTGCAGCTCGGGCTAAAGAGTTGCGGATGGAATCATCGAAGGGTGGTGGTCCTGTAATTATTAATAATACTTATGTGACTGATGGTGGTGGTCGTGGTGGTTCGGGATTACTAGGTCCTGCAGCACTAGCTGGTCTGGCTGCAGCTCTTGCTGCAATTATTGCTGATCCCGATACAACTGTACTTACTAAAGGACAAGGTAAAACAGGTGGTAAAACATCAACTGGAAGAAAATTAGGGCGAAGTTGGTGGGCATATGAAAGACCTGGAGAGAGAGCAGCTTGGGCAGAAAAACAGGCTGCTGAGAAAGCTGAGAGAGAAAGATTAAAGACAGAAAAGGCAGAAAGAGAAAGAATAGCTAGAGAAAGGGCTATAGCGGAAAGGGAGACGAGAGCTCGTCAATTTGCTGAAAAACAACGACTTGCGGCAGAACTGAAGGCAGCTAAGGCAGCCGAAAAGGCAGCTCGGGCTGCAGAAAAATTAGCTTTGGCTGAAAAGGCAAAGGCAACAACTTTAGCTGAACAGGCAGAAAAGAATAGAATAAAACAGCTTCAATTGGCAGAGGCAGACAAGGCGAAACAACTTAGATTGCTTCAAGAAAAACATGGAGCTTCAAGTAGAACCGCAGGTCGTTTAACATGGCTGGCATCTGTGGAGAAGATGGGTAGGGTACCACCATTATTACCTAGCAGGCCTGTAGATCAAAGAGCTCTAACAGATAAAACAAGATTTATGGCTGGTCAACCCGCAACTATTATGGAAAGAATGGTTGCCAATCTTCATCGGGTTATAGAAGCTAGAACTGGTCCGAGATCACCTATTGGACTTCAATTAGCTGACATCAATAAAGAGTATAGATTGCAGAAATTGGGTCTTTTAATGTTAGGACAAACTAGTAGTCGTTCTGTTACTTTTTTGAGGGGTCTCCAAGTAGAAACAGGTAATCTTGCTAAAGTATTAGGAGTAGGTTTCGTAGAAGTAGGTGAGAGAGTAGGAGAAAAATTTAAAGGATTAGGTGATCGTCTTAAAAATGCTGCTATTCGTATAAGTGTTTTACAAAAAACTATAGCATTTGAACGAGCAGTGAGAGCGAGTATGGCTTTTAATGAACCAGCGTGGCAACGCACTGAATCATTACCCCGAGGCCGCCCAGTTGATCCAAGAGCCTTAGACGCTAAAACTACTCATATGCAAACAGTAGATGCTCAAAGGGCCACAAAAATAACATCGCAACAAAGATTTGCAGAAGGTTGGGAAAAAATATTCGGGTCTCAAATGGATAATAGAATAGCTGGTACTACCCAAGCTAAATCAGGTGTTATCAAAGGAGGTATAGCGGCACAGATTGCAAAATGGGGATCACAATTTTATCGAACTGGACCACCAGATCCGAAGCTGGGACCAAAGGGAAATCCATCAAGAGGAACTACTAATCCAACTTCATTCTGGGGTGAACGATCTGCTCAGTTGAATCAAGCATACGAAGAAAGAATACAGAATCAGCAAAAAGAAAAGATTACGGCTAAGATAATGAGTTGGTTGCCTAAGAGTTGGGCAGGTATGATAAGGGGAATAGCGGATAAGGCTCACAAGGGAGCTGCTGCGGGAGGAGAACTAGGTCCCAAAACTAATAGTTTCGTTAATAAATTCTTTTTGGCGGCGATTATTTTTGGATTTGTGTGGATTGGTTATAAATGGATAACAAATGATTATGATCCTGTGAATGAAGAACGTAATACCGCCGAAGCGCAGAAGGCTTGTCTTGAATTATCAAAAACTTTAGCCTGGGCGATTGGTATTTGGGTTTTATTGAGTGCAATTATAAATCTGGCTCTTGGCGCCCTAGGCATTGCATTTTCTACTATTCCTGTTGCCGGGTGGTTAATGTCTGCAGGACTTTTTATTGGTAAATTTTGGATTACTGATTGGATACTACACAACTTAGGTAAATGGATTCCAAGCTTGGCTCCGTATCTGCCGCCTGTTCGAGAATCAGGAAGTTGGGGTGATATTTTATCAAAAAAGAAAGGTGCATTTGCAAAGTGGATTGGTCAGGGAAGCGGAGAATTTGGTTTACATCAAGAGGCTGGCTCTTTACGGGCAAAAATGGGTAGTACATTTTCTAGGGGGGGATTTGATTATACTCCATTTCTATTGGGCCGAGGTAATGAACTTAGAGGAGATCAGACTGATTTTATTGCTCGAAGCCGAACCGATGCCAGAGTAAGAAGGGCTCAGTCATTAGCAGCTGAACATCAGGCCAGTTTATCTCAAACAACAATGATGGGGGCTGCTGTAAATTATCAAGGAGCTTTATCTGCTCTTGTACCTTCCTCTAATAAACCTACAACAACAAGTGGAAAGACAGATGCTTATGATGCACTAAGCAAAGTTATTATGAGTGGAGAATCTGCGGCAAGGGGATATAAGGATTTTGTTAAGGGTTCAAACTTTGGGTCCTCTATGTTTGTAACAGAAGCTTTCGATCCAACTAGAGTAAAGATAAGAATGCTTAGAGATTTCCAACGGGCAGGACAGATTGGAGCAGTAGGTAAGTATCAGGTGATAGGATCTACTCTCCAAATGGCTATAGATGCAGGAGTGGTAGATAAGAATGATGTCTTTAATAAGACAACTCAAGAAAAAATTTATAGATGGATTTTAGAATCAAAACGACCAGAGATAGGACATTATTTACGAACGGGAGAAAATCAACTAGCAGCTCAAATTGCTATGGCTAAAGAGTGGGCTTCTATTGGAATGCCTATAGACTATGATGTTACAAATAAAGCTGGGAATGTAATCCGAAGTATTAAAGCAGGTCAGAGTTATTATGCCGGAGTGGGAAATAATAAAGCTCTTATCAGACCATCCCAAATAGTGGAAGCTCTTAATGCTTTAAGAGTAGCTTTTTTGGCAGATCAAATTTCATCCAACAAAGCAATTGCATCAAATCAAGGATCGACAACTGTTAATGTAATTAAGGGTGGAGATAGTTTAGCGACAGTGACCAATACAGATATGTCTGGACTGTGGACAGAACATTTAGGTCCTCCCCATTCATCTGGAATGACGTACTCAATGGCTTAAAACATAAGGGCAATAAATAAATGACTTCACCAGCAGATGCTATAAGTTTATTAGAGTTAGGCTTTGCGGCCGCCGGTACTCTTGCCGGTGGTTTTTTCATTGTGCTTCTGATAAAATATATTTTAGAGTCAGTCACAGGACAGGCCAATTCTTTACATGGAATGATTACTGCATTGGATAATCGTGTTAAGACTATGAATAATGATGTGATAAAAATTGATACTTTGATTAGTACAGTAGTAGGCATCAAACCAGACCTTAACAGGATATCAAGGGCAGATGGTAAGAACGATGCAAGGAAAGATTGATGGATCTGGTTGCGATGGTGAATCAATATGGTTTACCCATAGTCGTAGCTGGCGGGATGGGTTACTTTATATTTTTTATATGGAAATATGTAACAACCCAAATCAAACCAAAACTGGGTTCAACAGCTACAGTTTTGATTGCGTTAATTGATAGAGTTAGAATGTTAGATAATGATTTGATCCGATTGGAACAAAAATTGAATGTGTTTATAGAGATGAAAGAAGAACTACAATTAGAAGAATTGGAAGAAATCAAACATGAGAAACAAAAGAAATAAAATAATTATGGGCATAGCTGTTGTGGCTTTGCTTTATGCTGTTGTCTGGGCGTTTCTACGAAGTGACCCAGCAGAAGCATCATCAATCACATTTACTTTCAAGTCACCAAGTTTCAGTGGTGTCGGTACAAGTTCACACTATCTCACTATTGAGAATCTAGAGAAGTCTAGAAAGGATGCCATCATTGCCAAAGCAGAGGCAGAAGAACGCCGATTGGAAAATGAACTCAAGAACACGGCCATAGAGATATTCAAGAAAAATTTAGAGACATTATTTTATAGCACATTGGCAACACAAATTATAGATAACGTCTTTGGAGCTAAAGATGACCAACAGAATGATGGTGAGACTGTGATTGATGGTTGGAAGGTTGTCTGGGAATCTAGTGATGATCCCGATGATACTGCTGGTGTTAAGGTACTCATTACCAATGTTGCAACAGGTGAAGTGACCTATTCATATGGCTTCCCGTATAAGGAGGATGAATGATGAATAAGTTATTGATACCTTTGTTGGCTGTTTTACTGTCTGGCTGTGCCACTATGGCCAGTTTGCCTCCTACGGTATCTCCAACAGCTTTTAAGGCTATGGAACAAGTACCAGAACCAGCGGGTGGTAGAATCGTCCTTGCAGTTTATCAGTTTGCAGACTTAACAGGACAACAGAAACCAAATGAAACTTTTGGTGAGATGTCAAAAGCAGTGACACAGGGTAGTTCTAATCTACTCATCAAGGCACTCAAAGATGTGGGTGATGGTAAGTGGTTTAGAGTTGCTGAACGTGAGTCATTACAAAGTCTATTACAAGAACGTAAATTGATTCGTACCACACGACAGATGACACAAGGCGATAAGGCAAAGCCTCTTGGTCCTATGTTATATGCTGGTGCATATGTTACAGGTGGTATAGTAGGATATGACTCTAATACATTGTCGGGTGGGTACGGGCATCGTTTTCTTGGTGTAGGATATAGTGCCCAGTATCGTCAAGACACAGTGACAGTTATGCTTCGACTCATTAATGTGGTGAGTGGTGAAGTTGAGCTGACTGTGATGACAGAGAAAACTATACTGAGTGTTGGTGCCGGTAAAGACAAGTTCAAGTACTTAGACCTTGATACTCAACTGTTAGAAGTAGAGTTTGGTGCCGCATTGAATGAACCAGTTACCTATGCAGTTCGCAAGACTATTGAAGGTGCAGTCGTTGAATTAATTAATGCAGGCGAGAAGAAGGGATTGTGGAAGTACAAGGCACCTGATTGGATAGATCCGGGAGATGAGGTGATAGAGACTGTTACCGAAGAAGAACTTATAGAAGAAATCATAGAGGCTGATAATGAAGTCAGAGAGACAAAGAAGGAAGAAGTCTATGATGACTATAAGAAGAAGCCTGAAGATGGTTCCGATGGGTCTGAGACACTAACAGAAGAAGATGCTCAAGAAATATTAGAAGAACTCAAAAAAGAAGAAGGTGAAGTTGAAGCGGATAAACAAGAAATACCAAAGGAAGTTTTTACGCAAAAATTATTAGATGAATTAGAATGTGGTGTCAATCCTCATAGGCTGACGTGTTTGGAGAAAAATGAAACATCTAATAAAGATACTACTACTGACCCTGCTAACGACAAGTAGTTCGTTCGCTCACAATATGCTGTCTCTAGATGCTGATAACATCACATCTAGTACAGTTCTTATTAGAATGGTAGAAGTACATTCTGAAATGTACTCACCTCGGTTCGATTTGGGTAGTGGTTCAAATTTAGACATTGACATTGACCTACAAAGTGATAGTAGTGGTTGCTGTAGTCGTATTGTTGGTGGCTTCAATAGTAACTCCAATTCGTCACTAAAAATAAAGATAGATGGTTCGGCTACTGGCAATAGAGTAGAACTGGACTATGACTATACAGGTCTATCCAACTATCATCATGTAGACATTGATATAGATGGTGGTAGTAACAGTGTCTATTTTGATGACGGTGATGCCGACCATAGTAACACCTCATTAGAGATAGACATAGAGGGTAGTTCTAACACCATCTATCCTACTGTTGCGGGAACCCAGCAGACCCAAAAAATATTCATAGACGGTGATAGTAATATGGTATACTCCTGGACATATGGTACAGGGAGTTATTCTACAGGACAAACAGCTATCGCTAATTTAAACCCCGATCAATACAATAGTTATATCCACATAACAGGTAACAGCAATTACATAAAAAGTAAAGTCAATAATGAATCTAAAACAAGACTAATAGTTACAGGGAATAGTAATAAGATAACCGAATATATTGATAGGGATGATTGGTTACTGAATGGTGATGGCACTATTTACATCGACATAAATGGTAATAATAATCTTATTGGTTCCAAGATACAAGGTTGGCCAGCTGGTGGTAATGGTACAAGCTATATTACTATAGACGTAGACTCAGATGATGTTCAGATAGATGTGAATCAACATGGCGGCGGCAATACTGCTGAGATAAAAGTCTATGGTGACTCCGATTATGATTTCGTTTTAGACGTACATCAAAGTGCCAACCATACGTTTGTCATGTGCTTCAATAGAGCTCATCAAAACGCAAATTATAATG
>VTLG01005828.1_pt1 | contig 36984 bp, 56 predicted proteins | sample 4694571 | NCBI WGS metagenome assembly VTLG01 (sample SAMN12604809, study PRJNA352737) | marine metagenome | biome: ENVO:00000447; feature: ENVO:00000209|ENVO:00000569|ENVO:01000036; material: ENVO:00002151; isolation source: viral sequences binned using virsorter ...
TCAAAAGATTTTTGATGCATATCTTGAGCAAGTTGATCAAGATTAGTAGAAGTTTCAATAGACATAGGTGGATTTTTACCATGATAAGTCACAATAGCCATTTTACCATTTGTACCCCCATCTGGTACATACTCTTCGGCAAATCGAGTAGATTTTATTTCTCTAATGTCAAGATTATTCTGTGCCCAAAACTCCTCAAGATCTTTCAAAGAAACTGTTGTATCAATTTTTTTACCTTTTGCATGTTCATTTTTATAATCATTTAACCATTTATCAAACCCAGAATATTCTCTGATCTGTTTATTATAAATTTGAGGTTTTTGGGGATTAGTCTGATTAATCATTGCTTTTAATTTATCTTTTGCAATAAATACATCCCCAGATTGGCCCTCTGCTTTTAAGTTTGATAAAAGTTGAGCTGTATCTTCCATCCCTTGATTTGCAAATATTGGATCACCAGCTCCAAATACTCTATTCAAAGCTTTATTACCACTACCAAGAGCTTTAATCCCTTTTGAAATACCTCTTATTCCAGCTATAGGAGCAGCAAATATAGCACCAGGAGCCATAAGTTCTCCAAACAATCCAGCTCCGGAAGTTGGATCTCCACCCATTTTGGAATAAAGGTCTAGTGTTGTTCCCTTGTATTCTGGAACAAATTCCTGTTCTTCATAACCGGGATGACCACCTGGCCTCATTTGGGTTAATCGTTGTGCATGAGACATGCCAGCCCCAGGAGCCAGAAACGAAGTAATATCCATTGGAAAACCACCTTCGGCTGCAACAACACCCTTTATAAAATCGGCTGGGTTACCCTTTGTTGCGGATTTTCCTTCCGTTCTTTTAATGTTTTCTAGAACCTTTTTCCTCTGGCTAATCGGTATATCATCCCATTGCCGTTGGCTCATAAATGATGGTTTTCGGGGGATTATACCGGGGCCTGTATTTTCTGTTTTTCTGAGGCCAGTGCGTTTACGCATTAGGTAGGGTTTGTTGTGGTTGTTGCATTTGAGCTAGCATTTGCTGTTGATACTGTTGTTCAGCTTGTTGTTGTTGTGCTAGTTGGGCTTGTAGGAGGGCCGCATTCTGTTTCATCTCTTCACGATCTCGATCCATCATAGCTTTAAGTTTAGAACCATCCATCTGGGTATTGTATTTAGCTTGCATATCCATTATGGAAAGTTCTGCCTGAGATTCAATACGATCCTTTTCTCTATCATCCAAACGAATCATTTTCTCACGTTCAAGTTCGAGCTTGCCCATGTCATTCTGTGCATCAGCTTGAGCTTTCTGAGCTTGAATTTGAATATATTGTTCCTCTGGTGATGGTTTCTCTGGTTCTTTAGGAGGAGGTTGATATTGTGCAGGATCACCAAAAAATGAATTTGGATCTTTAAATCCTGCCAACTGTACCATGCGGGAGAGAGTCGTATGGTACTGTCTCAAATTAACAATAGGATTTTCCAGCCCAAACTGTTGAAGCAGGGTTTCCTGTTTTTGAGCAATAGTTGACAGGAATTGCATTTTCTCCATATCATTTCCAGCACCAAGAGGAATATCAACCATTACATCCATATCTGCATCCCAGTACCTAGGATCTATTGGAATCCACTGGTTCCTCAATCTTGTCATTATTTCTCTATCCTGGTGCTTGTGTATTAACTGGAGAATCCCTTTATAAAGTGGTTTCAGTCCAGATTCAGCAAATATCCGTGCAATTAGTTCGATATGTGCTTGTGCTGCCTTTACAGTTGAATCAACAGCAAGTCTAGTTGCAGATTGTAAATTTTCTGAGTCCATTCCCTGAGATGCCTTTGTGATGCCTGTCCTCGTGGACTTAATTTCATCTAGCATCCCAAGGATCGGTAAGGCCTGTTGTCCAACAAATGGCATATCCAATTGTGTTACAGCACCCGGAGAACGTGCTCTAATAACAGAACCTACCTCAGTATTTAATACATCTTTTAAATTTACCATATTTTCCTGAACCAACATCCGTGGATTAACTGCCATTACCAGAGAATCCATTACATTTCTTAAAATTGCCGACTTGATCCTCTGTATATCTGCAACAATATCGGTAATTGAGGCACCAATTGCAGTATGTGGTTCTGGTGCAGGACAAAACAAGACAAATGGTATATAATCACATGAATGGTTATCAACCACATTATGTGTGTTCCCAATTGTACATATCCTTCTTAATTCTGAAATACCATCTTGATCAACATCTAGATTAATATATGATTCACAATAAAGAACTCTCCTTTGTGCAGGTTCCATGTGTGTACGACCCCGGTCTGGAGCTTCAGAATGTCGTGAGATAAATTCTTCGTTACTACCAAATGCTGCATCAGCTGATGAGTGTTCCTCCAACATTTCTGGATCATAACCCAAACTTGTTAGTTCAGAAATTGTTTTGTAGGATCGATGGGATACTATATCAGCTTCCAGAACATTCTTTGCCCTTCGATCAATAAGGAACTCTTCTGGTGGTAAAGCTTCAACTCTGATCTTACCTTTCTTTATTCTTCGCTTAACAGTAACATTAAAAAGTGGAATACCATCTGGAGTTTGATCTGACTGTTCCATTTCCACTGATTCCACATCTTCCTCTCCAGCAATCATCTGTGCTTGTTGTTCATCAAGACCACTGAATTTAGAACTTTTTACTGATTCTGCTTCTTCCCACCAATATTTCATCACACCAGTTCGACGGATAAGAGCATCCTGGAACACAGACATCATCGTATTGAAGAAATCTGGTTGTTGTTCCATCAACAGGTTGTTGATATAATCAGAACATTGTTCGGCCATCTGCACATCTTCAGGGCCATTTGGAGTAAAAGTGAGGATATTTTTCGTACCAAAAAAGATACGCATCATGGAGGGAAGTATTGAATTGACAGTGTCCCTTACATCATAAGAGACAACTCCAGATCTACCTTCATCATCTTGTTCAGGGATATGTCCAGAATAGTATTTTCCTGATGTTATCCGATCCTGACCTAGTTCATTATCTGAATATGAAATAGCATCATCAAGCAAATGCCCCACATAAGACTGAATTTCTACTTCATCCATCTCCTCCGTGAATCCAGCCTCCTCATCAGTGGAAAATCCTGGTACTTCACCAGAATCACCATAATCACTTATTTCTGCCATGTTTCCTTTTTATGAAGTCGTTATAATCTGTAGTAGATTTTTCACTGTTACAGTTATGACAGCTAATTACTAAATTAGTAATGTCTTGTGTCATTGCTTTTGTTTTTAATTTTACTCGTGGAATTTTATGTTCGATAACAAATTTTTCTGGATACAAGGCAATACCACAATAGTGGCATGGAGCCGAAATATCTGTTATTGCTTTTGCATCTAGCCAAAGTCGGATATGTGTTTCACGGTTATAACCACCTTTAAAAATTCCTAATTCTTTTTCTCTCAGTACTCGTGTTTTCCACTTACACTTCAGTGAGCAGTATTTTTGCCTTTTAAACTGATATAGTGCAGGGATATATTCTTTATTGCAATATTCACAAGTTTTCTTTATAGAACTTTTTGAAAACATATATTCCTTATAGTATCACAAACTAACTAGCAACTTAGTGCTATTGTTTATACAATACCAGGAATATTACGCATCAGGGGTTTTTGCCAGGAAGCTCCAAACCCAGCATGGATTGCAGCATTACCTGCAAATGTCAGTACAAATGCATCAGCAAAGTCTGGAGAACCCCGGTGCCCTATACGTTTCTTCATTTCATCCTTGGTCTCCATCCGTATCTTGCCAGATGACTCAAATGAGTATCTAGGTGAACATAATTCAAACATCAACCGTTCATCACGAGGAATACGACAGTGACGTTGTTCGAACCACTCTTTAGCTTTGTGCCACAATTCTGCTCTCAAGTTTTTGTATTGTCCAGATAATGAAGCAGATTCTCCAGTGTTAATACCAACAACTGGTAGACCAAGTTCCATCCCCCGATCAACAATAGATGCTCCAACACCAATTACATCCACAAGGATTTCAGTTGGAGCCTTTTCTTCATCTTGTGCTTTCTTGTATTCTGCATTTACAATACCCATCAATTTCATAGTATCAAGTTTAGCCCAGCTCTTGATTGGTTCCATGACTGTATTACCTCTCCGTTTACACAGGGCTGATTTATCGGATCCATACCTAGCTACGTCCAAGCCCCAAGAAATACCACCTTCTGTTGGATCCACATCTCTGGAAACAGCAGTTTCAACTAGCTCATTAGAAATAATAGTATCATCAGATGATTCTGCAAACTCACCAAGAACTCTGATACGATATGTATTAGAATCAACACCATAACGTTCTGCCATCTCCTCAATATATTCCTTTTTCACTCGTTTAGAAGTTTCACAGGATACAGTGAGGGTCCACCATCTATCAATTAACCGAGTGAAAGCATCGTGGAAATAACCTTCTGGTCGAGTTGGATTCCCCAACAATAACAGTGTTGCATTACCAGATAGCGACCCACCTGCTGCCGAAAATATAGCATCATCAACAGAACTAGCCTCATCTACAATCAACAAGACTTTATCAGAGTGAATACCTTGGAGAGCCTCTGGTGTTTCTTTTCGTGCAGTTCTACACGATATAAAAGACCCAGATGGATCTGATTTCAATACAATTCTTTCAGAAAATACTTCAAATAATTTGCCCAGAGCAGGAGGTAATCGAATTAATTGAGACTTCAATTCAGCAAACAGAGCATCAAATAATTGGGCAGCAGTTGGAGCAGTACAAACTGTCTTTTGAGGATAAAAACATAACATGTGGTGCATCATTAACCAGGCTGCACAAGTAGATTTGCCAACACCATGTCCAGATTTTACTGCTAACAACCTAGACTTCAGTGATTGTTTCATCACTTTTTTCTGCCACGCATCTGGTTCTACTTCTAAAATGTCTCTAACGAACTGTACGGGATCGTTTTTGTATTTTGTGATAAATTCTGTGAATACGTTTGATTTATTTCCTGTATGTGCCATAAATCTTCTGGTAGTGATTTAATATCATTTAGTTCTTCATCTGGAACCCAATAACTCATGGATGTTCGACCATCATTATTGTGGTACCACTCTTCATGAATAAAAACTTCAGGGGCAGATATCCACCCTTTCAATTCATAAACACCATATGAACCAATAACTAAAACATAATACTTATCTTTTTTATCTCTTTTCTTCAAAAACAAATTATCTAGTGGATGTGGTCTGGTCCTCACCTCATAATGTTCACCAACGTCAGTCGAATCATATCCTGAAATGCCAGTTGGATAAACTCCCAAATATTTAGCCAATGCAAACTCACCAAGTGCACCTTCAATCGAATTACCCCAAAGTCCTTTAGCACCAGGATCTCCCCAGTACTTTTCATAATCCTTTAGACTTTTTCCACTTCTTGAATTTTGCAGGCATTTTAGCTGCCTTTGAAGGCCGACTGTTGAACCAATCGAAAGTTCGGCCGGTGTCAGAGTCACTATCGAGGACTTTGTACACGTTAATTTCATTTTCCCTCCCTGGTGCATCAATAATCCAAACACCATATTTTTTAGGTAATTTATTCTCCAACCAATGAAACAACTTCTCTGCATGTTCCTTGGTGTCACACTTAACTAACCCTGAACCTGTTTCCTTAATCTGCTTCCTAAGGTCCTCCAGTATCGGTTTCGATAAATTCTTTGTCATATGGTACTGTATAATATATATCCTTATAATCTAAATCAACACAATCAAATGCTAAATACTCACAACATTTCCCTCTCTTTTTTGGATATTGCCTAATAATCTTTGCATGTACCATCCTTACCTTGTTCTCATGCAACTTGTCATCCACCTCAAAATAAACCTTATCCCCAATTCTTGGAGGTGTCCGTGTTTCCATATTCAATTTATTCTTCCTTTCTGCTATGACTGTCCTCGGATCAATAACCTGAGGGGAGTTAATTTTTTTTTAGATTATATCTTGGGTGTGGGTTACGATAGCCACATGGCACCCCCCGGGTGGGCCAGGGCAGGGGGGCAAAACAGCAAAGATATAGGTGAATACAGTCCTAGTCTCATGTCCCACGATGTCCCCCCATAGTGTTCAGTAATGATATAATTGAACACTTTATGCCTTTATATTGATATTATTAACCTTTTTCCCACCAAATATCTGATTTCAGGTCCCATGCCCATATGGGACTACCTCCTAAGGACCCTCTGGCCTTGGTAATAACTTAAATATAGTATATTACTCCCTTAATTATACTATAGACTCTTATAGTCCCTATACTAATCATCCCTATAATAAGATGTGCCTTATAGTTTTGATTAGTATATAGATGATTAGTATATAGTATATATATATATAGTTATAGCCCCTGATTGGTTCGTTTCTGTTCATTGATGAGGTTCCGATCAACATCCATTTTCTTGTCTTGAACAATCTCCATTAACATTATAATATGTTTTGTATCAATGCCACGCAATTTGGCAGGTGGGAGATCCTGGACAAGATCCAGAATATCATCCAAACAATCAAGCATATTAACTGTTAAGTGAAGTCGTAGCATTATTATCCATTGAAAAGGCTGGCTACAAATGTTATCCCTCCACACCTCTCCTCCTCACCAGCCTAGTTAATCTGTTTCTTTTTTGGTGTTATATCTTTTATGGTTTTCATTTGGTCTCGAAGTGCTTCAAGGTGAAGTTGTGTTGCATCACTGACGTTCATATCAATAGTCTGTCGTTCACCGTATTGAATTGGACTGTATTTGCTTGCAACCCATTGTTTTGCACTGATAATAGTCTTGGCTGATGCAGGATCAATATGTCCTTTTTCAAGTTTATCAGTAATGTCTTGGATTTGGCTCACTGTCATTTCAGCATAGGCTTTTTTAGCCTCCGTATACCTAGCATTAAGATCAGAATTATTTGATATTTGATAATAGAGTCGCTTATATGGTATTTCAAGTTCTCTTGCCATTTTAGGTAAACTACCAAACTCTGCATAACCATCGAATATTTTATCCCAAAATTCAGTGTCGTCAAACATCCTATGTTCTCTGGCTCTCCTTGCTCGTCTAACTGGTGTTCCTGCCATATTTCTCCTTATCGAATGGGCATTCCGTATACTCTGGAGTGCTCTTTGCATATAGCCCGAGTTCTACCTCCTTGGAATGCCCATTTAATTTTATTGTCTTGAGTTTCAAACCATAGTTGTTAGTACCTCTTGGTACGATTAAGTCAGGTTTCTTGATTAATTTATTATGTCGGAAGCCTCTGTAATTAACAACATGTTGCCATCTACCCCATCTTTGTCGAATCGTAGTAATATCAGGATGTTGCTCTTGGAGGGACTGAGCCATCTGTAATCTACCATCATTCACATAAAGTTCATCTGTATTACCACCTTTCATGGTCATGGTTGCCTGTTTCTCTTGAAGAAATGCATAAAATAGTATTGTACACCACTTATCCTTCAAAACTCTGATAGATAAATCAGTATCTTCATTGTAACGACCTCTCCAACGATGTGGAAGGTCATTTTTGATGAGGATACATGAATAGATCCGTGTATTAAATGTTATAGCTGGTCTAACTGATATATCTGGTATGAAAAAGCGGTATTGCAGACCAGAAAGTGCAACATTTTCATATCTATCAGTAAAATCCTCTGCAGCTTTTAGTATAGTACCCGAAGCCACGTTAACTTTCAAATTATTATTCCGTCTACAAAAGTTCCGTATATTATCATCCATGATCCAGTGTCTTTTTGCTCCAAGTGACAGTGAATGTTCCCACACCCAGTTTCGTGCTGGTATACTACCTTTCCCAAGATTGCTGAATGGCAAAATATATATTTTATCATCATCAATATATTTTGCATAGTCCTCATATTCTTGTGGTTCTATCACAATATGATATGGAACTTTCATCCTGTCAAGGGCCTTGCTGGTTAATCTTGTTTCAGATCTACCTTTACTGATGATGTACACTGGATATTCAGGATTCATATATTTCTTCCCCAAACTCTGAATATTCTCTATCAAACTCATCTTCATCCACCCAGAGTTTATAGGATGCATGTCGTATTTCAGCTTCAGGATGCCAATATGATTTCCTCAAGGGATGTATTTTCTGTCCAATTTTCCTCTCAAAATCTCTCACATCCTCTTCGCATTTAAAGAACATATACAGCATTCTGTATGGTGCAAGATCCTTTTGTTTATATTCAGGCATATCTTGCCACTCTGCTTCCCAGGATGTTTCCCAACCTTCTGAATTTTGGGTAAAATCCTCAAATGAGGCCTGTTTTACTATCTGTTTTGGTTTTCCACTCCTGTATCCCATCTTGATACTCCATTATGATTTTATTACCAAGTTTACAATAGCCCATTGCAATTAATATTACAAGTGTAATACCACATATAATTCCAAATAAATATATCATTAAGAATAGTGTTATCATTTTTCAGTTATATTAAAAATGGGTGATGACTCAATAGATTCGCAGAGTTTGGCATCTCGTAGCTACCTTTTCGTGTGTAGAATCTTGAGCCACACCCTTCATTATTCCCGTTTATCTTTAGCAGTGAAATTATAATTAAAATAATTTGGATCATATTCAAATTCAAGACCAAATCCCATCACAGCTTCTATTGTATGACCATTTACAATATTTACACTAGGTATTTTGGGACGAGGTGAATCAGGAAATTTTAGGATAGTATTACCTTTTCCCAAATATTCTAACACAGCATCCTTTGTTGAATCTGATTTATTGAATTGTGCAGTATCAACTCGTTCAAATTTGGATTGATCTTGTTTTGCTGTTTGTAATTGTTTGGACTTGAATGGACGGGTTGGTTTAAATTTCCTAGCCTTGGCTTGTCTTATTTTCTGCCGTCTAGCACCCTGTATTTTTGAACAACTCCGTGAACATGCAGTAACATTTAATCTAACTGGATAGAATCTCATACTACAGACACTGCATTCAACCTCTGGATATTTTACTTTGCGTAATTCATAACGCCTTTTAGCAGTATCTCTTTTATGTTGTTCATAGCAAGTGTCTCCACAAAATTTCTTTTTATAACCACTTAGTTCTTTACTACATACTTTACATTTCAGCATATTTACCTCAGTTTATTATCCCACCGGATTCCTGTTTGATGAATAGTTTTTGCAATAAAAGTATCATCATTAACTATCGTGTCATTAGCACATTTCTTTATTGCAATCCTAACATAACCCTCTTTATTTGGGTTATATTCTCTTGTTAATTGTATATGTCTGAATTGTTTATCATTTGGAAAGATTTGTGCAGTTTCCATTGCATCAATGAGTACCTTACAAAGATTATCTAAATCAACATCTGGACCTCTTTTAACTGGATAGAATACTGCAACAGAAAGTGCCAAGTTATCATCCTCTTTAAAAGATTTAGCTCCCTTTGCTTTCTCATTCAACCAACAGAAAACTACATCAGAAATAAAGCTTCTTGCTTGTTTTGTTTTTATTAATCTTTTTCCAACTATCTGCCAGTACCTGTTAGCACTAATCGGAAACGGTAGTTTTAATTTCAGCACGGAATTTTTCTAATGAATGTCTCTCCTTAACAGCTTTCTGTAATTTGTGTAAGATATTCTTCATATTGTCAGGCATACCAACTCTCTTTTTTTCTGGTTCTGGTAATAATCTTTTTTGTTCTTCCATCGATTCTAATAGCTCCCAATTATCTCCCTGTTTCCTTTTTGGATTCTCATTTGTACCATGTCGTATATCTTTAACAGTTGGAAAGAATGCATTGTAATTAATGTGGTTATTGAATGATTTTTCAATGTTTTTAGCATTATAATCAAATAACTGTTCGGCCCAGAAATTAATTTCAGATTTACCAAGCTTTCCAAATTCACGAACATGAGCATGATAGTTCAACTCACATTTCTTCAAACTGACAAGAAGTTGTTTATATGCTTTTTTATCCATTTTTACATATTAAGTAATATCCATATAATTATTGCCATTATTATGATAAATCCAAATGATATTATTGCAATTGGTGTTGCATATAGATGTACATATATAAAGATCCATAATTCTGTTAATATTTTTTTAATTATATTGTTGATCATTAATTTATGAAATCCATATCATTCATATTGAAAAATGCAATATCAAGTTCAGACTGTTGATCCTTGGATTTAGTAAATTTTGGGATATTATCCTTGCTACGGTCAGGTACAAGATCGAACCTAATCCCAATCCACTGATTAAGCATACTCTGGTTGATCACATGATAAATATCTCGACCATCCATATATCTATTCCTTATTTCAGAAAGCATACGACTAGCAGCATTTAATGAATTCCACGGTTTCATTCTACCATTGCTTTCTGCTTCCTCTTGCTTATATGCAACCCATTCTGGCCATATTTCTAAAAACTCGGAATGATTTTTCAATTCATCAGGAATTTCTACTTTCTCTAATATCTCATCTGTCGCTGGTATTTTCATGGGGACGCCTATATTTAAAATATTTATAGTTATTGTATAGTTTATATTATATAGTTTATATATATATAATACTAACCCTTTACATTCAGTTCTGCTTTACGAGAATCTTTCAAGTCTCGAACTTGCTTGTTATTTCTTGATGTTTCAGGAAGGTTTGTCCACCAATCTGCCAACATTTCAATTGTCTTAATATTTTTAATTTCAAGTTTGGCTAATTGATATGCAGTTTTGGTTGGTGGTGTTTTTTCTTCATATTCTGAATCATCATCATCATCAACTCTATTTGTACTACCTTCTGCATCATCATCTTCCTCTGGACCTGCACTTAAACCAAACATTGCTTGTAATATTTGTCGTTTAGCATAAGTTAAAGCACTCCCAACACCTTGTGGAGTTTGTTTATCCAGTATCAATTTATAATAACTCTGGATATAATGTCCAGATTTTTTATGTAGTAAAATTGTAATGAGACCTTCTCCGGTAGGAAATTGCATTATACCAAGATCATAATCTTTACAAGCTTTATCAATTTTATTAATGAGAGAATCCAACATTATGTAATCGTTACCAAAGTGTGGATTCTTACCTTGTGCAACAACGTGGGATCCCAATTTTTTCTTCACATTAAACCAAGCTTCAAATAATTCCTTGGCTGTTCCAATTACTTGGAAATTCAGTGTCTCCTCCATATTGCTCCTAGTACCATTTAATGTTAAGTGTTTGGATACCATTATAATATCCGGTTAATTGCTTTTTCTCTTGGGAAGAAGCAGCCCTATATTCTTTGAATCTATTGATATATTCCCGAGTATCATCCCGAGCCTTTTCAAGCGATTCATCATCCAACCTATAAGTTTGGACATTACATGGTCTGGATTTCTCACAAACCACGAAAAGGAAATCAAAATCTTTCCCAGTGATAGCTTTTAATCCATCTAAATACCAACTTGCCTGAATATCGTATCGGAATTTCTTAATTGAATGGATAAAAGAAAATTTACTTGCAGATAACATAAACTTCAAATCAACACATAATTCCCGATCCTCGAGAAGTTTATCTGCCCTGAAACATCCTTTTATATCTGGAATGGTTGGATGTTCAAAGAAACCACTGACTTCATTTACTCCTAGATTTTTTAGGAATAAATCACCAATAATCTCATTATCATGAATGTGGTCCCGCCAATTGACCATCTGGGTAAATTCATCCTGGGACAATAATATCTTATCCTCAAAATGTGCCTGTTCCTGGGCTAATAATTTCTGTTCTTTACCAGCTTTGGTTCGAGCATCAACTTTTGGCATAACAATATGCCGTTCGTTGAATTTATCAAATTCTAACAATAGTGTATGACCACCACTACCTAGCCTTAATCCATCTGTTGTCTCCTGTTGATGTCTGGTCTCCCAATGAGCCATTGATTGACCAAATAATTTTACTTCAGAAGAATGGATAAAGTCTGGTTTACTTATATAATCATCAAAAGGCATCTCTTTAACAAGATTACCTAGTAGATGTTCTGTATGTCCCATATTCTCTCCTTGGAAAGCCCACCCCAGTTTCCCAGAGTGGGCTAATTTTAAAAAGGATAGTCCTCTTTGGATTTATCCTGTTGTTCTTCAGTACACATTGCAATCCTCCAGCACTGTAATGAAACGACATATCCACTGCCATTATCATTTTCCCACTTTCTGCCCTTCAGATTAATGTCGCAGACAACTTTATCACCTACGTTATATTGATCTAACAGGTCAGTTTTTTGATTAATGAACTCGAGCTTTAAGTGCTCGGGCCATTGGGGATTGGGGGCATGCTCCAGAACAAATTCACGCTTTTTGAATTTTTCTGAATATTCATGTGTGTCGAAGATCTCCTCAATTACACCGGAGACCTGAATTGAATCACTCATACTACTCCTACCATCAATGGTTGAAGGACATCCATGTCCAATAGAGACCAACTTTCCAAGTTGGCTATTATGAATATACCTCAGGATTGAAGTTATCCATAATCTCTTTGTCAGCACGGCCAATTAATCTATCGGCAGTTGACTTGATACGATCATGTAACCGATCATTCAAGATTTGACTTACTGTTGAAGCACTAGTTCCGGATTCAGTGGCAACCATACTCATAGTGATACCCCTTTTCCGTAATTTGCTTTTAATTGAATCACTCATTTTTCTTCCTCCTTTTTCATGTGTTTGAATAATTATATACCCTTTTTTTCAGAAAATATACAAAAATATTAATTTTTTTTTAAAAAAAGTGAAAAAAGATTGTTAATAAAATCAATAATTTAATCATAAAAATGCATTTTTTTTAAAAAAAGTGAAAATAATTGTTTACAAAAGTTTATTTTTATGGTAGAATGAAATCAAAAACTTTAAATCTTTATCAGTCGGGCCCACAGGGGGTCCAAAACAGGGACTCATAGGGAGTCCAATTAATAACCCAATCGGAGAGGTTAATATGACAGTATACATTAATAAAATATACATCAGATGTGATGATGAAAAATGTGACAGAGAAGAATATCTGTTTGTCGAATTAGGAGTCGGTGGTCTTGATGACTCCTTTTTCAGTGGTAAAAAACAACAAGTCAGGGACCTTAATCAATATTTGGAACAAACTCTGGAAGATAAGGAAGGCCATCTATATGGATGGACTGCAATTCCTAAAGGAAAATATCCAGGAGTTTATTGTCCCAAACATGCTTCACCAAGGATTCTGGAAAAGCAAAGTAAAATTGTTTCTGAAGAAAATATGCTTTATAAAAAATATGTTGTTGGTGATTTTGAATATTTTTATAATCAATCCAAAAATTGGTTTGCTTATGAAATTGATAAACAAACTGGTTATCCAATAGGAGATTCAGTTGGAACAGCATACACTAAAAGAGAATGTCTCCATGGTGTATCATGGGCCCAGGAAACATTAAATCAGCTACGGTGGGAATCTGGTCTTCCTGAGGGAACAACTGAAAACTGTGAAGATGAAATCAGGGAACAACAATATTTATCAGATAAAAAAACTAAATTTATTGATGAAGAAATGTCATACTCTGATTACAAAAAAGATATTCCATTACCACCGGACTCACCAGTCAATAAAGTTAGGTCTGCTTAAATTAATCCCAGGTGGCTCCGGAGGGAGTCACCGAGGATGCATTTAGCATCACCCTCGAAAGAGGTTCATTTATAGTTAACCGATGTTCAAAGGAGATATTATGGGAACATTAATTGTAGAAAAGAAAGTGACAATGTCACAGTTGAGTAAGATGCCTAAGCCAATCCCGGCGACTAAGTGGCATAAGCCAATACCTCACTTCACTGCAATCACAGCAGTACTTGATGAACTTAAATCAAGGAAGCTCACAGTCAGTGAACTCGAGGTGGGAACATCACATAATGATTTGAGATGTTTCTGGTTAGCAAAACTAGCAAGTGAAGGTGACCTTGCTCATTTTATAGGGGGCAGAAATGCTCACGATAGGTCAGTATCATATGCACTGTATGGTGGTGCTGATATATTCATTTGTAGTAATATGATGGTATCTGCTAAATTTTCGGATGCTAGAAAACATACAAATGGTATCTCAGAGGACCTAGCCGATCTGGTCAATAAATCTCTTGATAGAGTTTTAAGAGAAAATGTAGTTAATCGGAAACGAATTAATTACTACAAAAAACAACCACTGGGTAACAAGGATGCATATTTCTTCATGGTGGATGCTATGAAGAGAGATATCCTGGGTCCATCCAAAATTAAGTATTTGGTAGAACAATGGGAGAAACCACTTCATGAAGAATTTTCTTCAAAGAATGCTTGGAGTCTCCATAATTGTTTCACTGAGATATTTAAGGACTTGCACTCAGCCGATTTGGTTTATCACCGGAATACAGTCCTCAATGAAATGATGGATGATTTCACTGGGTTCGATAAGCCAATCATTGACATCACTCCTCCCAAAAAGGAAGAGAAAGTTGCTAAGGTTAAAGATGATGGAATCCCAGTTAAAGATTTGGAGAAATTATTTAAACCTGCACCTAAGCCTAAAGCTAAATTTAAAGCTACTAAGAAAAAAGCAAAGGTGGCAATTAAAAAAGCAACTGTAACAGTAACCCAATCTGAGGAAGATGAAGCTCGAAGTAAAAGAGTTGATTCAATGTTAGCTCAGGTTAGAAAAACTAAGTAACCTTCCATCAAGGGCATCATGAAAAGTGGTGCCCTTGGAGATGTTTACATAGTGTAACATCCTTACTTCGGTAAGTAATTTTAATTTTGCATTAGGAGAGTATATGGCTTTACCTGCAAGAAAAACTACTGACTCAAATATGAGTTGGTCTCCTGAACGCCGTGCTGCTTGGAGTAAACGGATGAAAAAGGAGAAAGCAAATGGTACTTGGCATAAAAAGACCAAGGAAGAAATTGGTCGGAATATCTCAAGTGGCAAGAAAGCTTCCAACAAGAAAAAAAGGCTTTCAATAGCTCGGAAAAATGGTTGGGAAACTAGACGAGCAAATGGTAATTGTGATACCCCAAAAACAAATCCAACAGAAAAAGATCTTATAAGGATGTTGGATCTGTTATCGGCAATTGGGTTTAAATTAACTGTTGAGGAATTTACTGAGCAAGCTGTCAAAGAAAAAATGGATAGAGTTGCTATGGTATTTAACAACGGTAAATTTTATTAACAACCAAGGCCCTCTACGGGGGGCCTAAAACTATGGAAGAAATAACATTCACAGAATATGTAATGAGGTGCCTGGATCCAGAGGCATGTATCAAAATCTACAGGGAGAGAAAATATGGGAAAAAAACCACTAACACGAAAACAGGTTCAGAAGATCAGGGAGCTAGTGAAGAACAAACCACTTCAGGAGCTACTACTAAACCTGTCAGTTGATTTAATGTTAAGGTCATCAGACCTTCTGGCATTAAGAGTATCAGATGTTATCAATAAAAATGGTTCTATTAAATCAGAAGTTAAGGTAAGGCAGAAAAAAACTGGCAGATCAACCTTACCCATACCCCTGAGCATAACTTCGCTTAGAGCGATAACTAAGTATCTTTCTGGGAAACCACTGGATGACTATATTTTCAAGGGTCAAATGTATTATTGTACTAAAAAGCCCATAACAAGTCAACAGTATGCTAGAATTGTCAAGGGTTGGGTTGGAAATATTGGAGTTGATGATGTTTCTCATTATTCGACCCACAGTATGCGAAAAACAAAGGCCTCTGTTATATATATGGAGACCAAAGATGTTGAAGCATGCAGACGTTTACTTGGTCAGTCAAGCGTAATAGCCACTAGTGCGTATTTGGGAGTTACTGACAACTCTGCACTAAAATTAGCTAAATCAACTATGGTGTAAATATGAGACGAATCTGGTTAACCGAAGAAGATTATAGAGTCTTGAAAGGGTTTATTGCTATCAGTGTAACAAATTATGGTAAAGCTTTCACCGATGGTAGAATTTCAAAGGAAGATTACCACAATATGGATAAATTTCTTGGTAGATTCTATGCAACTAAAAAACTAAGATCACGGTACGACATGACCAAAACAGAAGGATATAAGGAGGCACATGGTAGTTAAAAGAAAAATGATTCCTAGTACTTCTGAAACTCATGCTAAAGTACTAGAATATCTTAAAACAATCCGTCAGTCAACAGGTGCTAAAATAACTATTAGTTCATTTTATGAAAGTGCAGTGACTGAGAAAATTCAACGAGATAAACACAAGAGGATATTATCATGAAAAAATTACTACTAATTGTAGCTCTATCAATGGGTGTGACTATCACACATGGCCAGGAATATAAAGTAGTCTGCAACAGACTTTCAGGTTGTCCTGTGATAGATGGAACTTGTCCAACCTGTGAAATTGTTGGCTTTAATAAAACACTGGATGAAAAAATTGATCGGATGATTAAAGAATTGGAAGATAAATATGAAAAGGAATATCGACCAGATATTTCCAAAAGATATCCAAAGCCATCTGGTTGGGGTGTTATCAGGTGGGAAATTAATGAGGCCCTAAGAGTCCGAAAGGATTTTGATTTCTAATATCCTCTTGAGGTGCTAGAATTGCTGGAGCCATTCCAGGAAATAAATCCCTAGTTCTCTGTGCATTTGCTGATCTAATACTTTCAGCTTGCATCCTATTAACTGCTTCATTAAGTTGATCAGGGCCCTGTGCATTCATATATGGGCCCATTCCTGAAACCCTCTCTTGAACTCTTTTATCATCAAGAGCATCCAATGGCATGCCTCCAGGGCCACCTCTCATTCTGTTCCATGTATTTAAAGCTGATGCAGCTACTCCTGGTTCACCTTTTAAGCGTTCTCCCATTTCTCTCATTGCATCAGTTTTACTACCAGACATCATTAATTTAGCTTGATAATCCATATCACCAATTATTTTCATTTTCTCCAAAAATTCTTTGAATAAACCTGGTGATTTATATAGTGCTCTAAGTTTATCTTTTTCCTCTGATTCAAATAGTTTCAATATTTTTTCTTCATTTGGAGATGGAACATTGCTTCCCCTTACTCTCTGATACATCTTGGATGCATATCCTAATCTGTAAGCATTACGGCTAGGTTGGGACATTTCTGATAATTCCCTTCGTACCATATCTCCAGTATGTTTACTACCTTTTTCGGAAGCCTTAACTCCTACTTCAAATGCCTCAGTAAATTCTGAGCGACTTCTCCAAATCTTGGAAGCCTCTTTATAATCTGGTGATGCATCTTTTAGAAAGTTAGTTATTTTGCCCATGATATTTTTTAACTTACCAGCGTCAAGATTTGCAAATGGTTCTGCACCTTTCCTGTCTGGTTTAGGCATTTTATCTAACTGTTGTCTTACAAATAATTTTAAAGCATGTAGATGGTTAATTGGAACTTCACCATTCAATCCTTTTGAGGGTAAGTTACCTTTTATCCCAGTAATTTCATTTAAGGTTGGAATTTCCATTCTTGTATCACCATAAGCTTCTCGTATCATTCTACCAACATCATCCTTGCGTTTCATCAGAGTATTAATTTCATTCCATAAATCTGATGAATGAACCATAATTTCATTTGATCTCTTATAAAATGGTTCTGCAAGTTGCCGTGTTTTTTTATCAAATATTTTCAACCAATTTGGAGCATCTCCAATTCTCTTACCAAGAAACTTTTTAATTGCTTTTTCTGCTATTGGTTTAAAGGATGCAATTTTATTCTCTAATGCTTCGAGAGCAGATACCCTTCCCGTGGGGGAGGTGGCACCAATCTTTTGTTGCAGGGTTCTAATGTTTGAACCTGGTTTGGTTAAATCGGCAAGAGTAGCAGCATCTGCAATATCTAGATCCAGTTCGGTCATTTTATTTAGTTGTTGTCTCAGATCATCAAAGCCTTCAAATCCTCTTGCCAGTTCATCATTCATGAATTGCAATGAATCCCTATCAGTTTTGGCAGGATAACCTTCATGTAATACATTCCCATCTATATCAACAGCCTCCATTCCTTTTTTAGCCATCCTATTAGAAATAGCTTTAACACCACTATCAATAATGCCTGTTATTGGACCTGCAATCATACCAGTGCCAAGACCCATCACAGCACCTTTTTTAGCACTATGGATTCTCTCTGGTGAATCCCAACCTCCTGTTCCGGTTCCATATCCATATAGTCCCATGTCAATAGTTCCTGCAACTCCACCAAGTGTAGCTCTTTTTACAATATTTTGGAGCCACTGTCCTTCTTTAATTTTACCAACATATGGTAGATACTTCCCAAGTCTAGCAATAACCATACCTGGTACCATTAATGCTCCAGCCATTTCAGCCATTGCTGCTGAACCTGGATTTTCTTCTACATACTCATTGATTTCACTATTGACCTTTTTTATTTCTTCATCATAAGTTCCATACCCAAAACTATCTGGCATTTTTGACCTGACATATGCTTCAAGTTCATCAGTGGTGCCAAATGAAACACCCTGGCCAACCTGCCTTAATACATCCCAGGCAGCCTCGCCATGACGTTCCATCTGTTTGGCAGAATCTGTCCACTCATCTTCGATAGCTTTCTGTTTTTGATACGGAACCATTTCCTGTGGGGCCATTAAAGTCTTTTCAGCTCTCATCGCTTCAAGATCAATGCCTTCACGTTCCTTGAAAGCTTGAATTATATCCTTCTCATGCACTCCGGCATTTTTTAATTTGGAATATAATTCTAATATTTCTGTATCAGTCATTAGTTTCTCGATTCTTCCCAAATATTATCTAAAGTATTTATAGACTCTGCTGAATTTAATTCAGGTATAGGTTGTGAAGTAGAATTATCACTAGCTACTATTTTTTTTACTTCCTGAGAAGTGGTAACCTGATTATTTTCTGCATTATTAATAATTGTCTTGAATAGCTTATCCCCAATACTTGGTGGTATATAAGTTTTATATAGATCAATAATAGTCTTCCTGAAGCCTCTTTTCCTTTCAACATCATCTAAGGAATCTCCTGGGAATGGATACAATGCAATCCTCATAGCTCTATTCTCATCATCCTTAACAGTAGCACCAGAGAATAAATAACCAAACATTCTGGACCCAGTAAGTGCCATTTGTTCATAGGATCTAGCTTCACCTCCAAATGGAGCAATACCATCAGTAAGGTAATTAGCATATGATTGTGCTGAAACTTTAGTAGGATCATATCTTGTTGTTTGTTGTTCTAATCCATTTTCTACTTGTGCAATTAAACCTACCTTGCCAATATCTTTTGCCTCAGTTATAGTTCTTTTAGCTTCACTAGTAAATTCTTTAATATCAATTAATGGTTTATTAATCTGATAAGCTTCAATTTGTTTTGGGGTAAATCCTGCCATTATTGCATAAGCTTCTGGTTCTATTACACTGCCTAATTTTTCTTTTATTAGCTTTACCGTTTCATCCCCATGTCTATCTTTAAGCTTAAGTTCTCTTGTGTCCATTTTCATTTTAAGACGATATAAGGAATCATATAATTTAGGAGAAATCCCTGGTTTTGAGGATAATACTCCTCGTCCTTTATAATTCCATTCTTGTAATTTCGTACTCGAATCAACTAACTGCCCCATTATTTCAGGAGCACTTAATTTAGAAATATCTGATGTTTTGGAAGGAGTATGTAGATATTTATACTCAGTACCATCTATTGTTTTCTGGAAATAGGACCCATCGATCAACTCAGGGGCACCCCATCTCTTTCCGGTAGCAGTGCTTAGAAGGTTTGCAGCAGTGGCATAAGCCTGGTCAACTGGCATACGCATTAATGAAGGCAATCTGGCAGTAATAGTGGGATTATTGAGAGCTTTTAATTCCTTCATTAAAAGTGGAAATTGTTTTCTTTTTTCCTCCCTATCATCCCATTCTTGTTTTGCTTTTATATTAGTAATTTTCTGGTTTTCCTCGGCTCGTCTTTGATTGAAAAAATTCAATCTCTGATTCCGTAAATTCTGATGTTCCTGACCAAATGCCTGAAGTCCTAATAACCCACCTTGGGCAATATAACTTGGATCAAAACCTCCTCCACCACCACTTTCTCCCCAATTTACTCTATCAGGTGTAGCTAATATACCAAGACCACCTGTCATTAAAGCCATTGCAAGTGGAGATGGACCAGAAACCCAGGGCTTTTTCCTTCTTCCCCCATCGGGGTCATCCATCATTGCATAATCTGGGTATTGTGAAAAATCTGCCATTTTTTATTTCAATCAATAATGTGTAAGTGAGCCACCCCAACCGTCATCACTCCGAGATTGTTCTCCAAAATTTAATAACAATTGTCCCAACTGGGCATTTCTCATACGATCATCTGCCATCCAACCACTTCCTTTCTTACTTCCCGGTGATCCTGATTTTTTATCCCATGCTTGTTTTTGCCAATCTTGCTCAGTTGTAGATTGGCCTGGAGGAAGTGCTTGTGAAACATATTCCCCACCGGAATTTAATAGACCAGGCATTTCACCACCAGACATTGCAGACCTACCTGTAACTGAATAAGGTGCATTTGGTGAAATATGCCTACCTGTTACTGATGATGGAATTATACCTGGTGGGGGTGCCCCCATCTGTCCCATCTGCCCTGCTGTCCCATAATAATTTGGGTTATATAGTTCTTGATTAGGATCATATGCTGAACCCCTATGTGCCATTTGTCTCCCATACATATCCGGTGGACCTCCAGCCATCATTGGACCTATTGCAGTTTCTGGTCCCTCAAGTTGATGAGGAAGTGGTCTTATTCTATTTTGGAATCCTGGTGGTCCATAATAATTAGATTGACCCTGGTCGTATAACGCATTTATTTGATTTCTTAATTCATTGTTTCCTGTGGAAGGGAAAGGTATTCTTGTACCTGCTGTTTCTGGATCATCCCAATAAGGAACTCCAGATGTATTCAACATATCCTTCATTAATGGAACTTGTTTTAAGGGAGGAGCTTCTGCATCTACCAGTCTATGTCCTAACGCTTGTTCTATATCCTCACGATTATCAAGCAGCCCCATTCCGGAAGGCATATTATCACCATACTGGTTATATTTCAATTGATCCCTAAGAAGATCACTCCAGCCTTCCTTACCAGTAGTAGTTTGACGGCCATACATATCAGGTGGTCCTTTACCAGCAGAATAACCTCTTTGGCCATACTCCTTATTCATCCACTGTAGATATTTTCTAAGTTCTTCATCTGTCATATTACCTCCTATGCTGCTTCCATAAGTTTATTTGCCAGAGCCAAACTTTTCTCTGCCATTTCTGGGATCATTGTATTAACTGGTATTCCTTCAATTCTATAACCACCTGTTTCAGTAATAAGGTCATAACTTCTTTCAACACCCATATAGAAAACAATACTGCTTACTTTACGACTACCAATTTTATCGTGATATGTATAATCTCTTGCTCTCTTATTATTGATCATGTGATCATGAGAACAATTAACTTTACTACCATTATCAAATGTAATTGTCACAAATTTAACATATGGTACTTGTTTATATTGATGGACTTGCTGAACCTCAACATCCTTACCATCCATTCCAATTACTAAATCCCCAACTTCAATTTTCTCAATTGGGACCTTATCACCATTTGCCATATCAATTGTTGTACCTTTTGGAATACAGGATCCTGCTCCACCACCAGTATATGCTTTATATGCCAAGTACATTCCTGCTGCTGTTCCAGCATATCCTACTGCTTTATCAAAAGGAGATTTACCACCTTTTCCTCTTTCATTAGTACTTGTTGTTGTGTTTGTTTGCCATGGTGTTCCACTTACACCCAGCATATAATCTCTCTTCCACTGGTCCTCACGGTTCTGACGATCCAACCAATTCTGTTGTAACCAACTCTTTCCCATCATATCCTTTTGCCAATCACTTTCACCTATTTGACCTTGTCGATCTGCCAATGATAATTGTGGTGTAATGTCTCTCATACGATCAGTTGCACTTAAATTTAATTGTCCGAAACCTAATTTATCTCTGTTTGCTTGCATTGCAAGTTGTGACTTTAATTTTTGGTCCTCAAATTGCCAACCCATTCCTTTATCATATGCATCTGAATCTATTCCATATGCTGCTCTTAAATAATTTTTTTGTGCCTCTGCACCACCTACAGCCTCTGCTGCTCCCTGTCTGGTCCCACCAAATGCGTTAAATCCTTCTGCTCCTGCACCAATTTTATTTTTCATCATTTGTAAAGAATTACCATAATCTTCTGTTAAAAAATTCTTCATCTGTTTTGTGTAAGGATTTATATAACCGCCAGCAGGACCACCACTTCTGTCACCAATGTTATATGCATCTGCACCCATTCCGGCAACACCTTTATTAATACCATAAGCATCATCCCATCTACCTGGATAATCTTTCTGCAATCCTCCTAAAGTATTTCTCTGATATTGTTGCCAATCATTAACACCACCAGTAAATGGATTTGGTCCACCATATGATGGGGCACCTCCTTCTATTAGGTTTTGGTATTCTCCTAACCCCCATTCTCCTGCTGCTTCTCCTCGTGGGGACCCTCCCGATTCATAGGTTGTTTTTGACCTATTTTGATTAGGACTACCAAATAAATCTAACATATTTCCTCTTAATAATATGGGTTTGTTGATGCAATTGCTGGTCTGCCATCTGCATCCAATTGTGTTCCTGCTAATTTAGTTATTGTTAAAACTGGAGTACTAGCAGTATTAACTCCCAATTTAAACCAATCACCATCTCCATTCTGGAGACAAATAGATCCAGTCGTTAAAAAATTATCCTGATCCAGTTTAAAATTCTGTCCATCTGCTTTTTCTAATGTATCATTAAATACTGCCTGTGCTGCTGTATCATATTCTTGTGAGACGGGTGGTAATATCATCGTCTGCCTCCTGCACTTACTTCTGCTCTAATTGAACCCATCTCCCAGTATTGGTCAAAACCACTTTCTACTCGATAAATAAATTGTCTGCCCTGTTCTCTTACATCTGTATAACCATCGGCTGCAACATCGTAATTTGATGATGTTGATTCTGTTCCAGTTGGTGTATAGGATGTTTTGAATTTGAATCGCAATCCATTATCACCATGCCCTGCTGTATCAGTTACCAGTTGTGTTATATTAGCAATATTTTCTCCATCTCCAATTTCCATTACTGTTTCAGCAAAACATAATCCAACATCATCGGTTGCATCTGTTCCAATAACCAGTCTCCTATCATAATCTGAGACATCTGAATTGGTTAAGGCAATCTGACTGGTTGTTCTTTTTCCAGTAGACACATCAATCTCATGTTCATAGATAGTACCATCGTCTGCAATTCCAATTGGATTACTATATACACCAGGTGAACCATCTGCAAATGCTGTCCTACAAAGTTCACCAACTGACCACCAATTTTCTGCATAATTGAAAGTTGCATACTTTAGAATTTCATCTGAGGTTGATGATGCATACCACCATGTTACTTCAAAAAATTCTGGATTCATGGAAGCATATATTTTGGAATCCTGAACCCTATTAATATCTTTAAATATATGATCCTGGACATCACACTGTAAAGGTTGTACTGTCCCCTGGTACTGGAAAAATCCCCCCTGGCTCATCCAGAATGCTTTATCACCAACTGAGACCATTGACCTGTTTGAAATTGCACCACAAGCATCACCAATTTTCTTTCTACCATATACATATGGCATACCAACCCAGTCCACAGCATGAAGGTCTGTTGATGTCCACACCAAGATCCTGTCTCCAACTGTCTCACCTGCCAGAATTTCTCCTGAAGAATCTATCTCGAATGATCCTGCCTGATTAGTTGCAGTTACTGTCCATGTTGTTTCCGATTCTGCATGAGACCATTGAATCTTCCTCTTGTTGCCTCCTGCACCAAATGCAAATAAGTGTCTCTGTTTTGAAACCAATATTGCAGAATTATTAATTGGTGCATTTGCAATTACTACTGCTTTGGTTCCAGTTGGATCCGTTGTAGTTGGGTCCCATTGAAAGATTCTTCCATCTGCTGTTGACATTGCAACCAGGTTCTCACCCCAGAGATCAAATATCCAGGAAGATGCTTCCAGGACTAAAGATGAACTACCAGCATCTTCATTACCATATCTTCTAGTTCTTCTAATTGTTACTGGTGCTCCTGTTGGAGTTTCATCAGTTAATAGGGTTGGGGTATCTGCAGTAATAACTGCATTACCATCACCTGAATGAGAAATAATTACAGTTGGTGCAGATGTATATCCTGATCCACCATTTGTAATGGTTACACTATCTATTCCTCCTGCATTATCAACAGTATAAGTTCCAGTAAATCCACCTGATGATGCTGATAATGTTCCTGCAGAATAAGTTGCTCCTGCCGTTGTTATAGTTAAAGTATTAACAGATGAATATGAATATTCCTTATTTTTTGGACCAAGAGTAATTGCAGATTCTGTTACAGAAACAACCCTATGTGAAGCAGGATATGTCTTACCATTAATACCTGAAGAAAATCCCAAGACCTCAATTTCATCTCCTTTTGCAAAAGGCATTGGTCCTTCAAAAGTAACTGATGGGTATGTTGTTGTTGTGTCATCTGTAAAAACATCTGCAGAAGTTGCCTTATCTGTTAAAATTCTATCTGTTTCTCTATCAATACTAATCTGTCCAGAATCTCCTGCAGAAGAATTTGTAGCATCTGAAGTTACTGTTCCATCTGTAACTGGTATAATTCCACCAAAATTACCTGTTCCAAATCCCAGTCCAATTTCTCCATCTGGATTACCTGATACAAATGCATTTGGTGCAGCTATATCTGGAGTTATATCAGATGCTGTTCCAGAAAGGGATGTATATATATAAAGATTAGAATTAGTTCCAATAGCTAACCATCTTGCACCATTAAAATCCCTCCAGGTTATCATGGCCCTACCAATACCAGTAATTGTAGATCCAATAACTTTCTCCCAACCTCCCAGAGGTTGCAATCTGCCATTTTTCCAACGAACCAAATTACAATCGGACCATCTACCTTTTGCTCGATAAGGAGTACTATTCTTAAAAACACCAGGTGGTGGTTGAAATGGAACTAATTTACCCACCCATTCTCCATTCATTACAGTTCAACTTCACTATCGTTGCTAATTTTTTTGCTTCTTCTGTTGACATATATTGTATCTTTGTAACATTGTCATAATTCACCCTCATAACATCTACAGCACAATCACATAGTTGGTAGTATATGTGTTGTGGGGTATTCATGCTCTGATGTGCTACCGAACAAGCTTGCCACAGTTCTCGTATGTGTTCCGTTTTGAAGGGACCAGGTAATTTTTCCGAAGTCACAACAGTTGAGGGGTAGAGCAAAATCAGGCTCAAAAACACACTCAATATCAGAATCTTCAAGTTCAAAAATAATCTCCATTTAACCGTATGTCCAGACTGTTGGTCTTGGTCCTTCATCAGGAGTCAGACTATCAATATGGCAGAATCTCATATTATGTGGACCTTTCTGAGAAAGTCCAATACCTGAGATCCCATGTTTCTGTGCAATAGTAAATAATCTCATTGCGTCTGCACCACTAATTAAAATATCTGCTGCCTTTGCATGAGTATGTGGGCCTTTCTTGCCTGTGGTGGATACTTTATTATTGTGTGATTCACACCGATACCCAGATGTTATTCTTAGTGGTCTCTGCATTTCATCTCTAATTGATTGAAGTGTCTTCATAAACTCTGGTTCCATGTCACTTTTACCACAACCGCAATGACACTTAAATTCGTCTGTAGTGAAATTTTTTGTAATGTACATAGTTATCCCTATTAAAATAATCTTACCAAACTCCCTACGAGTATAAATAGTACCTTTTTGGTGCTATTAAGCAGAGATACTCTTTTCATAGGCTTCCAAAATTTGGTCATCAACTTTATTTTTTGTAGAAGAAACCAAACGCCTAAGTAAAATAAGTATCACTTGCTGAAGTAGTTTTTCACTCAACATACTCATACACATGGTTTTTACTGCACCTCCAATTAGTGGTGCGAGTAGTCCTATAACTGGCATTTTAACACTCCTTATTAATAAAAGGTTTAAATGGTTTTACACATTGAAAAACTTGTGGGAATGTACTTGATCCTCTATATTTCCAATGACCAAACATACCCTCCATTGATCCTACTTCCTTACTACTACATCCTATTAATATTAATACAAACATAAAGATAAAATATTTCATTCTTTTGCAGTCAAAATCTTCAAATCTTCACTATTCTGATTCACTTGGTATCTTATTACTTTAACATCACCACTCAACTCTGAAACTGTAACTAATAACCAGGTAATAGAACCTACTACTAAACTACCAATAACTAAAAGAATATTGTTTACTGACATATTTTTCTCCATTAATGTTTAAATCTATCCCTTGGATCTCTTATACCTACATTAATTCTTAAATCAGTTAATTTTGATTCTACATCCTTCATTTGGCTTTCAAAATTTTCTTCTGCCATGTGCAAATGTTTTATGTGTGTGGAGTTCTCAAGAGCAAGTTTTTCAACATCCATAACTGTGGAAAACAACCATCCTACAATAGCAAGCAAAGCGGCAACTGCAAGTGGAGTAAAAGTTTTGACCAGACTATGTTCAACGACCGCCTGTACTGTTCCATTTGCCATTAAAAATTAGAGCTTAGAGTTTTATTTTTTTTTCTTATTAGTTTGTTTACGAGCCTTACGATGTAACTCCTTTAATCTATCTGCATCATCTACTTCTTTATGCCACCTGTCTATTCTTTCCTGATCTGAAATATCAGGCTTAAAAAACAAATCCTTAAACTTTTTAAGAAGATTCATTGATTTTCTCCTTTTTTTAATTTATATCTTGCTTTACTTGATTCCATTTCCTCTTCATGTTCGTGATCCTTCTTCTCACGAAACCAGTAATCAGTAGACTTTGCAAGAACTGCAACATACGCTCCCATAAGGATATTAACCAAATCACGGCTTGTCTCCTTAACCTCCGCATAGAACAATAAGTAAAGTAAAACCAAGAACGTAAATGCGTTGGCAACTGATATGCAGAATCTTGCCCAAAAATTGAGTAACTTCCTGTTTTCAAGGGCATTGCCACCTCCTCCAAGTAGTGAGTGGTTTACCTTTTTCATTCATCTGCTGGTTCAATAGTTAGTTTCCCTTCATCTACCAGTTTCATTATTTCTATATATTCCGTATTGTCTTCTACTATTGGGACAGAAAGCACCATTTTTACTGTTCTTTCTCCTACAGTTTTCTTTTCACCTGTATCAATATGAATACTATCATTTGTAGCACTAAATGAAGACTTCATATATTTTGCTGTTTTAATTTCCATTTTAAATTTTTCTTAAAGTTCTGCGGTGTAAGCAATATAGGATGTGCTGGCATTAGCTTGCATTCTCCCAGCTTCACCTTTCGTTCCACTTGCTTGATTTGCATTATAATGTGCGGCTCCAGTTGTAGAAGCCAGCACAATATCTATATTACTGAAATAATCATTACTGGGACCTGTCATAATAAATTCATCAGTTCCATCAGTATGCTCCAATGCTGGTGTGGTTCTCATTGTTACAGGAAATTGAGTGTACCATCCTAGTTCAGAATTTGAATGATAAAAACCAGACCCAAAACTTTTACTATTGCCATCAAGATGTGTGTAATAGTATCTCTGGCACCTTGCCAACTCATCCCCATAACTCCGATGTTCAAATGGAGTTGCTGAACTGCCTAGTTCAAGCTGGACACCTGTTATATGTAATTCATCACTTGTTGTTGTAAGAATACCAGAACCAGAACCACTAATACCTACTGCTGTATTTGCATCAGTATGATTAGCCCAAGTTAATGCTGTATAAGACCCACTAGTAAAATTACTTCCTGCACTTAACCAGAAATTAACTTCAAGACCATGAGTGTTATCATTAGGAATTTTATCACCACCAGTATCACCCGGAAAAGTATAAGTATGTTTTACCCAACTGGTAGTGGCTGAAAATTGTTGACTTGCACTTCTTGCTGTACTACTGGTATCTCGTAATTCTACAACGTATGTTCGACTTGCAGTACCCTTAACCCAAAAAGACAAAGTTACAGGTTTTGCTGAAGAAAACCCTTTTTCCATTTGTTGAAGATTAAAACCTTCTATTCTCTGTTTCATAATAACGTATTCTGAGGAAGTAGGGGCACCTCCAGTCGTAGTACAATCAATTTTTAGTGCATGGTGGAATCCTGCTAAATCTGTAACATCTGTCACGCATTGCTCCGTTATTCTACCGGCTCCTATATTAAGAGCCTCTCTCCATCTATCTGCTGTCACATAGTCATCGTCTGTGGCTCCACGATCTGTTGCTATTGCTCCATTTTTTCGTTGATCTATTTGCATAGCACCATTAATTATCATGTTCCTGTGACTCAATGGGGAAGATGGAACAAGATCACCTGAGACTGTAGTAGTACCAGTAAACGTAGGACTAGCCAATGGAGCTTTCAATGCTAATTCATCACCTGAACTAACGTAGTCTGCTAAAATTCTTGCTCTTGTCATGTGTTACTCCTTTGGTTCCGGTTTCGGATCACTTTGAATAAGTTCATTGTACTTTATTTCAAATTGTTCCTTAGTAAATACTGGTTTATCCTTCCAAACTATAGATTCGTAAGTTTGACTAGCAGACCAAAACTTATCTTCAGCATTTAATTCTTTCATTAATTTACCAGCGCTTATTTGTGCCATTTTAATTATCCTTTAGTTAATTATTTATGTTATTCCTCACCTATTAAATGTCCACAAAATCTTGTGTGGGAAGCACTATGTACATAAAGATCCCTATCTCCTCCAACATTTTTCGGGAAAATGTACATACCTTTAGTCAGGTATGCAATCTGACTCCATGTTCCCATTCGGTCAGTAGTAATGAGAGTCAGATGCCTTCCCCAATCAACTGAATTACTATCGGTAAGCCAAACTTGGTAAGTGTTGCTCCCACCATACGCATAAAAGGTAAAATCAAAGTGGTAAAACCCAGTTACAGGAGCAGTAAATCTACCAGTAGAGGTACTATAACAACCACCTTCATTATAAGGTGCACTTGCAAAAATAATTACAGCATTATCAGCATAAGTGACTGAACCTTCACTATTGCCATGAGCAAAAAACCCAATACCTTTACCATTGCCGATGACACCTGACTTGCTTCTTGCTCTCCCAATTATTCCACTCATGGTTTCTCCTAGCTGTTGTTCTGGTCAATGAAGGTAATATTTACATCATAATCATCAGCAGCATTGTCACAGTATAAAAATAGAAACTGAGCTGTGCTGTCTCCTTGATCAGCAATAGCATCTTGTTCTGCTACTGTAGACAATGGAGGTGAAGCAAAATCTGTTGGCAATGAACCACCAAAAGAGAACTTATCGTTCCAGACATAGGTTTCTCCAACTTGGGGATTTGCTTTAAAAATAACTGCTTCAACAGCTCCTCCAGTTATAGTGTCGTAAAAATTTGACTTTAAGTAACAACAGTCAGTAGTCGCATTTAAAGCATTGCAATAAATCACAATCGACAATACTGTGTAGATGTGATGTTGTACACCTGTTATAATTCGTCTGTCATTATCTGCATCTACATCTGCAAAGTGTGCAAACCGAATTATCTCTGTTCCTGCTCCTCTAGCTATTGCCATATTATCCTCCCATTACCCATGAGTTGTGTAAAGTTTTCATAAATGCTTCTCCTCTCTGAATTACTTTTGAATTAGTGTCAGTCTCTAAGCCACCATTGGCTGTTATAAGACCAGTACAGGTTGTCGTTGATGAGTTGCTGACTGCTCCAGAATTTGTGACTGTACCAGAATGAATGACATTACCACTAAACGTGCCCCCTGTTGCAGGTACTGTATCCCAAATTGTTATACTCTCATAAACATCAACTTTCAGTAGGTCTCCATCTGCAGGGGCAGTCCCTGTGATTACTACTGCTGCAGTTGTTTTTGTATAATCGTTTGATGCACCTTCCTGCAAAAGCACTCCATTTAGGAATACCCGGACATAGTCACCACCAGTTGAAGAAACTGCAAATGATGTGGCTCCAGTTGAGGTATCTGTTCCCTGAAGAAATTCATAACTACTGATTAATGCTCCACCTTCTTCTGCTTGTTTACCAATATAAGGCATATTATGTAATCTCCATATAACTAATTACAATATCCAGACCAGTTGCATCAGATTTAGCTTTTATAATATCTCCTGTCTGCATTACTATTTTGTTTCCTGCCATTATTTCTAGTGCACTTGAACTATTAAGTGGTGCATCCTTAATAAGATATGTTGATTCGTTTGCATTGGAAGCACCACTATTTGTTGATGTTGCTGTAGTTGACACTAATTGCACTGAACCTCTGATAGTTACTGCACTTGTATTACTCATCATAATGCCCAAAATAACCGAGGTAGTCGAGCTAGGTACAGTATAAAGAACTTCAATTGTGGTTGAGACGTTTGTCTCATTTGTCATTCTAAAAGTGTTTGCCATTTTTTATCCTAATGCGATTGCCATTGCGACTGATGACCCAACAGGTTCTCCTGCAGCAGCAGCATTTTCTTCCCAAGTCATTCCACCAGTATTACCAGAACGTGCTGTTAAAACATAACCATTTGTTGGTTCATTGCTAACTTGCATTTTTGCTTCATTAATTGCCTGATCTGCAATATATGTTTGAGCTACTGCTGTCCCGTTCCATGTTCCAGTCCCAATTGTCCCAACAGAAGTAATTTGAGTCTGGGCTGCATCTACATTTAAAGTGTTTGTTGAAAGGGTTAATCCAGTTCCTCCCACCAAAGCAGTCTTAGACATTGCAATTGCAGCATCTGATTTAATATCTGCATTTATAATAACATCACTTGCAATTGCAGTGGCATTCCCAGTAGAGGTTACATCACCAGTTAAATTAGCATTTGTAGTAACATTTCCTGCAGTTAATCCTGCTGCTGTACCAGTTACACTTGTCATAACACCAGATGCTGGTGTACCAAGTGCAGGTGTTGTCAGAGTAGGAGCAGTAAGTGTTTTGTTAGTTAGAGTTTGACTTCCAGTTAATGTTGTAACTGTTGAATCAATTGCAACTGATACCTCATTCCCTGAACCTGTTGTATCAATACCAGTGCCTCCAGCTATATCTAATGTCTCACTGTCTAAGTCAATAGATAATGCACCACCAGAATCACCTTGAAAATCTAAATCTGATGCAGTCACTTGGGCATCAACATATGCTTTGATAGATTCAGATGTGGCTAGTGTCGTATCATTTGCACCACTCATTACATCGCTATCCAGAATTGCAGATCCACTTACACCAGTATTAATAACTGGACTTGGCATTGTGACTACACCTGTAAAAGCTCCACCTGTTTTTGGAACGATTGCAGTATCGAGAGACTGGATTGCATCATTGACAACCTCACCCCAAGTACCCCGGCTTGATTCAGCACCTGGTACTGGTAATGTTATACCTAAATTTGTTGTTGGATTAGCCATTATTTATATTCTGTTATTTGAATGTAACCTGCCCTGCCATCACTTCCATCTGTTGTAAAAACTCCTCCTATTCCTGGTCCATAAGCTTCCCAAGAGTAGGCAGCATGGGCACCATTAGTATGTGTCGTTACTATCCTAGATAGTGAATCTGTTACGGCAATACTTCCAGTTGCTCCTTGTGCTCCTTCTCCTGTTCCAGTTCCAGGAATATCATAACCAGTCCCACTACAGTTTGATTGGACCTTTACACAAGCCCCTATACCACCAGCACCACCACCTGCAACAATAGAGAGATTATAATTCGAGTATGATTTAAACCAATTCTCTCCTATTGCCGCACCTCCTGTTGTACCACACACTTGGGTTCCGGCAGCAACGGCAGTACCGTAAGTTGGTAAATACAATGTTGCAGATGGTTGCCCAAGATTACCTAGACCATAACCTGGAACAACATTCCAAAATGCAGCCTGGAACCTGTCTCCAGATTCTACTTCATATGTAAATTCGTAGTGCCGTGCTGCTCCACCTGTTCCACCCCGATAACTATATGCAGCATAAGCTTCATATGAACATGTTTTATGCTGGTTATCATGATCACCGGTTGTTTGTGCTCCACCTCCACCTCCACCTGATTGACCAACAACAATCACTCTTAGATATCTGGTTCCATCATCAGGTACAGTATAAACTCCAGCATATGGGCTTATTCCCTGGAAATCTGCACCTTCCCATCTTGTGGTAGTACCTGCAGAATATTGTCCTACTGCAGTTTTATGAGCAAGTTTCCAGGTATTTGCATCTCTAATCCAGACATTATGGATACTTTTCCAAACATCACCATCTTTAACATGAGGTTGATTAACTGTTTTCCATGAACCATCATCTCTAACAGATAAACGTGGTGCAGCCATTACGCCACCTCATACCAAACATCACCATTAGATCCACCACTTGGGCCATCTCCACTAACTGTTCTGGTACCCTTACCATTTGTTCCAATTGTATAACCATTCATTGCAATAGTAGTTCCAGATGTTACTGCCAGTGTTGTAAATGATCCAGTACCTCCTGTAATTGATCCACCTGAAATTGCCGCAGTATCTGCAACCAAAGTATCTATATTTGCAGTTCCATCTATATGTAAATCCTCCCATTCTGCACCTGAAGCCCCAAGATCATAAGAACCATCTGCATTTGGAACTAAATCTCCTATTACTTTAGCAGTAATAGCTAATGTATCAGTGCTTATTGAAGTTCCAAGTGTTACATCACCATTTGCAACTAAGGCTTTAGTTGCATCTGTTCCTGCAGTTGGTGTACCACCTAGTGCTCTTGTTGCATAATTCTCAAGATTAGATAATGGAGCACAAACAATTGGTCCACTGTTGATATGGACTGGTTCCAAAACCTTTGCAATTGTAATTTCAGTAGCTGTATCAGTTGTTAATTGAGTTTGAACTGTGATAGAATCTGCACTTGTTTTTGCAATTACCTTATGTATTACAGGAGCTGCTAACGTTCCATTTGCTGTTACCGATGAACCTGAAACTCTGACTTTATCTCCAACTACTATACTCTCAAAATATTTTAAATTTGCAGAAGTTGAAATAATACCATTGGAGCCAGATCCTGTTATATTTATTGCAGTTGATGTAATTCCAGAAACAATCTGGTCCTCAAGTTTTTTTGCTATTGCCGTATCTGCAAGATCTAATGTTGTATGGAGATTATTTCCCCAGGCCTGATTGTCTCCACCAATTTCTGATTTTACTAAATTATAATTGCTAGTAAATGTATTTGCCATTATGATGTCTCTTCTGTCCAGGTTGCTGCATCGGGTGCCTGGTTTGTCCAGGTTACCGCAGTAAGTGTAATCTCATCCCAATCGGTTTGTCCATAATATCCTGTCCCAAATAAACCAACTCCATATAAATTCCTTCCAATGATTTCATCAGTCCAAGTTTCATTCATGTGTAAATATATTTAGGTCTCATTGTGAGAGTACCACCTGCATATCTTGAATTATCGTCTGATACTTTTAACTCTTGTACTGATTGTGCATATATAGTACCCCAAGTTCCTATAGATTGTGGATCCATTAAATATGGAGCCGACTGAAGTAATGTACCATATAGATAAATATCTGGATGAGCCAGTAATAACCAGTTCGCATCAGAATCTGCTTTGGTTGATAAAGCTGGAATATCCCGATAATAATTCATCTGTATTGTATAATTTATATCAGGAGTAGGATTTAATTGAAGAGTTAATCCTTCAATAGTATAATGAACTGGAATACCTGCTTTATCACTTTTTTGTTGTCGATAATCATCTGAACGATCTGATGTTGCATATAATAATCTACGAGAAGGATCCGTGGATGTGAGTTCCACATTTAACATCTCTAAAAAATCACTTGGTAGAGCTACATATTGAGCATTAGTGGAAGTAGTAGATCTAGTAAGCATTTCTCTTGTTCTAACAAGCCTATTTAATTGTGCTTCTGCAAGAGAAATAAATTCTGGTATTCTGGAAGTTAAATCAGACCTATTTAACCAGTTTGCTACTGCAGTATGTAATTCTGCTTTAGTCGAAATAGCCATTTACGATAAATGTCCTTCCCATGTTCTAAATGGTTTATTTTCTGGTCGATCCAACCACTTAAGTAATCTTTCCTTATTATGTAAAATGCCAGTCCTTGCAAGTTCTGATGCAATAACTGGTGGTATTTCTGCAACCTTTCTTGAATGATAATTTCGATCAATTGGTATATCACGAAGATTTTTAGCATAATCAAGAGTAGGCTGAATGTTTTGCTCTTTAGTGATATGAAATGTCCCATCACCATCCTCGGTATGAACAGCAGTTTTAACACCATGTTCAGTACCTAATTCAGTTGTTGCTTTTGGCATAATATAAAGGGCCCCATTTCTGAGGCCCCAAATTATAGGTTATCAACCACCAATGTCTGCTACGAGACCATGTGCGGCTTCATTATCCACCTGTAATCCACCTTCCCAAGTAATAAACCTGGAAGTTGCATCACCGGTTGTACCTAACTCACTAACTTCAAAACCTCGAAGTTGAGCAACTTTGGCAAATTCTGGATTAATTAACCACCCATCTTTTGCCCTCTGGAACCGATTAGTGTGAACAGTGTAAGTTCCGAAGTCTCCAATATATACTGATACATTGGCATTCACTTCATCTGCCTTACCTGGTAAAGCTACAACTGATGTTGCAGATGCTCTACCAGCAAATCCACTGATTAATTGTTTACTTGCAGAAGCAACCATGATCATATTTGGTTGATCACCAGAATTATCGAAACAATTCTTTAACTCTACTTTTAACAATGCCTCAGTTAAGGCTCTTGCTGTTCCATCATTTCTGGGATCCGTTCCTCCAGCTGTATCAGTTGGATTAGTTGGACTTCCAGAGTGACCTACTGTTACGTTAGTAGCAACATATGCAGGTAAACCGGCAGCCGTTCGGCCAGTACTTGCATTACCTGTATTTACTGCTTGGTTTAAAAGCAGCATTGTTTCTACATCACGTTTAAGTGCTCTTGATATAAGGGCAATTTGATGTGCCATTGCATCAGATACACCTGCACGATTCATGGCCGCCTGTGTTCCAGTTACCGCAGCTGATCTTGTCAATATCTGACATTGATTAGAGCAACGAGTGGTATTCGTAGGAGCAGCAGTCGAGATGGTTGCACCCTCTATCTGTGCTGTAGTAGCAACAGCAGGAAGTGCTTCCTTTTGCCATTCAAATTTTGTATTGCTTACGGCACGTTTACCAATTGCAGATACAAAAGGGGTTTCTTCTGGAGAGATATTATATATCACATCCGAAAGATCCTCCCTTTGGCCTACAGCAGTATATGTGTCCAAAGCGTTTGTTACCTTCGCCATGTTGTTTTTCCTTTCTTACAACAGATGTTTAAAAATTTCTTGGGCATCAGACATTTTGCCTGTTTTAGCCAGTTTCATTTTGGCTTTTGAAACAGTTGTGTGTTGTCTAGGTTGTTGGGCTGCCGAACCTGGAGTTACTGATCTGATTGCTTCCTTTATCGGTCTGAGCTTTGCAGCTCCTTTACCGGATAAGCCGGATGCTTTCATACCAGTCCTCAAAGCTAATACTGCCCTACTATCATAAATTTGATTAACTTCCTCAGGCCTATATCCAATACTCTGGGCATATTGCTTGATTTCGTTTTTCTCTCTAGCCATCACTTGAGGATCTTTCCACTCTGGGATTGCATCTAATAAAACATCATGTTGTTGTGTTATGAATTGCTGCATTTGAGCTTGTTGCTCCTGCTGTTGTTCTTGTTGCAGTCGGAATTGCTCTTGCTGTAATTCTAACGTTTTCTCTTTATTAGAACGAAACTCTTCTTTTTGTTTCATCCACTGGAGTGGGTCAGATTCATACAATTGGTCCCAATCTGGTTCTTCAGTAGATTGAGCCTGTCGTTCTGAAACTAACCTATCAACAGTCTGTTTATAGTGGTCCCTTTGTCTTAAAAGAGCCTCTTTATCTGCTTCAACTTGCTTTCGATCATTAGCAAGTGCCTGTGTCTTCTTTGTATAATCACTTTGCCGTTGGTAACCTTGTAAAGCTTCATCAAGGGTGATCTCCATATCTTCACCATCCAGCTTAATAGGATAGTATTTATCACTTGGAGATTCCTGTTTTGTTACTTCTTCTTGTTCCTCTTGCTCAGTAAATTCTGCTTCGGGAGTCTCTGATTCAGTTTCAACTTCCTCTTGAACTTCCTCTGCAGTATCGGATTCCATCTGTTGTTGTTTCTCGACCGGAGGGTCGGACAACACTGACTGAATAGCGTCTTCTGCTTGTTGGAGTCCTGTTCCCATGGTTGCTCCTTGTAAAAATGTTAATTACGTTTCCGCTTCATAGATTTCTGAAGTCGGTCCTTATGAAATTCACCTCTTTGCATTATAACAGATAGATGCGTCCGGAACTCTCCTATTGCCCAAACCAACTGCCATAATATATCTCTTTCTTCCTTATCTCCAGTTTTAGATTGTTTCCATGCTGAAATATATTCTTCCTCCATTTTATCCAAACTACCCTGTAGAAGGGGATCTTCCAATATTTCCTTAGCACGTTCTGCATCCCTTACTTCCTTTTCTTCTTCACTCTCCATGTTACTCCAATAATGATTGTTGTTGACCTTGTTGTCTTGCAGCTTCTCCTGCCAATATACCAGGTGGTAATGCACCATAGTAAAATTTCTTATCCTTTAATGCTTCAAGTTTTTTATTACCTTTTATTTTAACTGATAATACTTTTGGTTGTGTATCAACAAGAGATTTTGTTT
>VTLG01007648.1_pt1 | contig 36983 bp, 41 predicted proteins | sample 4694571 | NCBI WGS metagenome assembly VTLG01 (sample SAMN12604809, study PRJNA352737) | marine metagenome | biome: ENVO:00000447; feature: ENVO:00000209|ENVO:00000569|ENVO:01000036; material: ENVO:00002151; isolation source: viral sequences binned using virsorter ...
ATTTAAAAACTGTCACATATCAGTGGAAACCTTCTAACGAATATCCAAAAGAATGGAATGAATACTCTGAAGAAAGCAGTGTAGATACTGATACTGTAATGCACGGTATGATTGCACAGGATATCAAACAAGCATTAGACAATGCTGAATGTGATACTTTTGCAGGGTGGAAAGAACGCAAAGATGGTAGTCAAGTAATGAGTAGAGAGATGTTTGTAATTCCTTTAATTAAAGCTGTACAAGAATTGTCAGCAAAAGTTGAAGAATTGGAGAAAAAATTAAATGACTGAAGAAAATAATGTAATTACAATTGATGGTAATGAATATGATCCAGCGGATTTAAACTTACAACAACATTATCTTATATCACAAATTAATGATTTGCAATTTAAAAGACAAAAATTACAATTTGATATAGATCAAGTAAATGTTGCTTTAGAGTCATTTACTAATAATCTTATTGAAAGCGTTACCAAACAACCTGAGAAGGAACAAATAAATGGATAATCAAGAACTAACTGCAGAAGAAATTAATCAACATTTTTCTGCAATGGATGATAGTGTTAATTTAATAAATAACACCATTGCAGATGACACTCAAGCATTAGAGATATATAATGATGCTGAAGGTGTTAAAGCAATGATGAAACGTAACACTGATCATCTTGAACTTCAACTAGATAAAGATTGGGCAGTAGCAGATAATCGTGATAAGTCTTCATATACTGATGCTATTACTGCTGGATTAGCTTATATAGCAGGTTAATTCTCATGGTAATGTTCACGTCTGCTTTTATGATGGGTGCTGCAGGAGGTGGGCTTTTTGTTGTCAATACTACCGCTGCAGAAAACAACATAAATTTACGCACTAAGCTTGATGCTATCAATTTTAATAATGATGTAGAATCTACTATTATTTATAATCTTGATGCAGGAGTAACAGTAGGATCAAATACTACTGCTACATCCCCTGCATGGCAGACAGGCACTATATCTAGTATTCATACCCTTACCCTTAATATTGGGGGTGTAGTCTATGGGATGGGCGGTGCTGGTGCTGCTGCAGGATCTGGTTGTAATCCTGAAGGTAGTTGTCCTGCTCCTATAAATGGAGGAAATGGGGGTGATGCTCTTTCTTTTACTCGTAATGGAATTGTTAATGTACTTCCTACAGGCGTTATTAAAAGCGGTGGTGGAGGAGGAGGAAACGGAGCAACAGGCTTTACATCTCAGGATTGGGGAAGTTTTTGTCAAGATGGTAACTATGGAGGAAGAGGACAAGGTGCTACAACGATAAGCGGTGCAGAAGGAGGTGGCGCACAAATATATGGAGATGAAAGTTCTATAGGAGGAGCAGGTGGCAGTGGTGGTGCTTTTGGTTCTAATGGTCAAAATGGCTCAAACGGTTTTGAAACTGGATGTACACCGGGAAGCGGTGGCACAGCAGGATATGCAATAAAAAAAGATGGGAATACGGTTACAGTATATACTTCAGGTACGGTTGTAGGAACGGTAGGTTAACATGACTTTCGGGGCTGGCTCTTTTGCAGAAGTTCCTTTTGCTACGCAAGTTACTGAAAGTGAGACTATTACTCTTGATGGACAAGCAGCCCGTTTTCTTACTGGAACTTTAATACTTGGTGGTCATTCAAGTGTTACCTTTACAGGAGTAGGAGCAAGATATTTAACTGGCAGTCTAAGTGTAGTCGGTCAAAATATCACAGCTTTACAGGGTGAAAGTGCTTATTTTAATACAGGTGCTTTTACAGTAGCTGCTAATGCAAGTGCTGCATTATCTGGTAACAGTGCTCGTTATTTAACAGGTACACTTACAATAACAGGTAATTCCAGTATTGGCTTAACTGGTGAAGAGGCCGTATTTAATACAGGGACTCTTGTAATAGTAGGCCATTCCAGTATTGGATTAACTGGAGTAGATGCTGTTTATAATGCAGGATCGTTAACAGTTAGAGCAGATTCAAGTACTGCATTATCTGGTAACAGTGCTCGTTATTTGCAAGGGACTTTTACTGTTGTAGGTAATACAAGTATTGGGATGGAAGGACAGAATTTTATAGCGAATACGGGAGATATTGATTTTCCATTCCCCTATAATATTTGGTGTCTTCCTGATAGTGGAAGTAAAATATGGGCAAGTGTATCGCCTTCATCAAAAGCATGGACAACAGTAGGTAGTGATACAGAGACATGGACAACGCTAAGTTATAAATCTTCTCCAACACTTACGACATGTTCTTAAGCTGCTTTTTGTTAATAAAGGTATATGGTAATATAAATTATGGCTGATATGACATACGCAACATTGGAAACTCAGATTATTGAAACTTCTGAAAACAGGAGTACAGAGTTTGCCAATAATATTAAATACTTTATTGATCGTGCAGAGCGTAGACTTACTCGTGAAATAGATACTATTGGTTTAACAAAGTACGCTACTTCTACTTTTTCATCAGGCGATGCTTTCTTAGCTAAACCACCTGATGCACAAGTTATTAAATCATTATCTTTTACAAGTAATGGTAGCCGTATAAATCTTGTACAACAAACAAATGAATATCTTAACGACTATTGGCCTGTACGTACATCTACAGGTATTCCACGATACTATTCTAATTATGGAAGAACTACTGTGATGGTAGCTCCAGCCCCTGTATCAGCTTTTGCGGTTGAAATGTCTTATGTAGGTAATCCTGATCCTCTTACATCAGCAGGAGCAAGTACACCTAATACAACAAATTACTATACAGATAGAACACCTAATGCTTTATTTTATGCGTGTATGGAAGAAGCTTGTTATTTTATGAAAAATCCACAGGCTGCTGATTATTGGGCAGGATTATACAATAGAGAACGTGAAGATTTAATTAACGAAGCTCGTAGACAACGTAGAGATGATGTGCAAATTGCAGCAAATCCCGGTGGAGGAGAAGACAACTTAATAGAGGGAAGTAGGTAATGGCTACTTATACAACAAATTTAAAATTAACTAAACAAGGTTCAGGAGAGAATGATAATACTTGGGGTACTGTTCTTAATGAACAGATGATTTCTCTTACTGATCAGGCTGTTGCAGGATGGGCTGATATTACTGTAGTTTCGGGAAGCGTTACTGTTACAGCGAACAATGGTGTATCTGCAGCAGCACGAAATGCTTTTCTTCAACTTAATGGCACATTAACAGCAAATGTAAGTGTTGTTATTCCTTCTGTTTCTAAAGGCTATGTTATTAAAGACAATACAAATAGAAGCGGATCTGCTTTTACTATTGAGTTAAAAACAAAAGATGCTGCTGGTGCAAGAATACCTTCAAGTTGTACTTCTTTATATATAACGAATGGTTCTTCTGTTTATCAAGCAACACCGGGAGTTGTAAGTGCAGCTGTTTCTGGTTATGGTACAGCAGTTCTTCCTACATATGAAATAGCTACAACTTTAACAGATAAAACATTAGCAAGTGCTACGCTTGTAAATGCAAGTGTTAGTGATTCTGTTTTTAATGCAGGAATTATTACTGCTACAAGTATATCAGGATCAACATTTAAAGCTGGATCAATAACAAGTTCTACAATAGATGCTACATCTTTATATGTAAGTGCTACATCTACCTTTAAACAACGTGCTGTGGGTTCTATAAATAGTTTAACCGTTCCAACAACAGGTACACTTAAACCAGATTTTTCTGTTGGTAACTTCTTTGAAATAACTTTACTTAAAGGATCTACTACAGGTGATACAACTTTTGGAACACCAGATAATTTAGTCGCAGGTCAAGCTGGCCTTATAAGAGTAATACAACCAACTACAACTATTTTAGGATGTAGTTTTAATAGTTCTTATTTTTTTCCCTCTAAAACAACTGTAGTTCCTACATCAGCTACCGCAGCTGTAGATATATGGTCTTACTATGTAGGAGGAGATAGTAAGGTTTACCTTGTAGCGGCTCTTAACTTTGGGATTGGTTCATAATGGGAACACCTGACGATATTGCACGAACAAATGAATTATCTATTACAGAGATTAAAGGTGAGGTTAAATTAATTCATAACCGAATAGATGTTATAGAAAATAATCATTTAACACATATAGAAAAATCTATTTCTTCTATTAATAAAGTTTTATGGACAATTGGTGTAATAATTTTTAGTCATTTTGTTTTTGCTATACGAACACTATTAATGGGGTAAGATGTCTACTGAAACAAAAACAATCAAGTATACATTTAAACAAGGCGTTAACAGAGAATCAACTCAATATGCAGCAGAAAATGGTTGGTACGACTGTAACCGTGTAAGATTCAGAGATCAAAAACCTGAAAATATAGGAGGCTGGTCTAAACGCAGTTCTTCATCTTTTGATGGAACAGCGAGAGATATTCATACATGGACAGATCTTTCCTCTAAAAACTATATTGGTATTGCTACTGAACAAAAAATATTAATTTTTTATGGCGGTCAATTTTACGATGTAACTCCTATTCAAGCTTCTGCTACAAATGCTACAGGTAATACAACTAGTGGTTCTACTAGAATTGTTGTTACAGCTACAACTCATGGACTTGTAACAGGTAGAAGAACATGGGTAGAATTTACAAGTCAAACGGGAGCAATAGGAACCAATGTTTCACTAGCAGGAAATTCTTATTTTGTCAGTGTTATTGATGTTAACTCTTTTACTTTTGAATATGTTTCTACTGCCGATGCAACAGCTGCCAGTGCTGGGGCTTTTGGTATAGACTTTCTTTTACAGACAGGTACTTCTGCTACTTCTTTTGGATATGGTTATGGTGCAGGAACTTACGGTAGAGGAACATGGAACTCAGCTGTAGCCTCATCCGAAGGTGGTGTTGGTATTAATATGCGTCAATATACACTGGATAATTTTGGTGAAGATTTAATAATAGATTACTCACCACAAGGAAAACTATATCAGTGGGATGCTTCTAATGGTTTAAATACAAGAGCTATATTAGTATCAGCATCTCCTACAGTTACTGATATGTCTATTATTTCTCCTGTAGATAGACACGCTCTTTGTTTTGGTTGTAATGATTTAGCAGGAAACTTTGATCCGCTATTAGTTCGTTGGTCTAATCAGGAAGATATTGAAAATTGGACTCCTAGTGTAAGTAGCACAGCAGGATCGGTAAGATTAGCAGGTGGTTCTGAAATACAAAGTGCTACTCGTTACAGAAATCTTATTCTTGTTCATACCGATACTGCATTACATGGTCTGGAGTATGTAGGGCAACCTTATATTTTTACTACCAGACAGTTAGGAGAAAACTGCGGAAGCATTGCTCGACATGCAGTTGTTGATATGAACGGTGTTTCTTACTGGATGGGTAATGGTCAATTTTATTCTTATGATGGTGCTATAAAAGTACTTGACTGTACTGTTCTCCGTTATGTCTTTGATGATTTTAATTTTGATCAACAAGGAAAAGTTTACGCTGGAGTTAATTCAGAGTTCAGTGAGATAACATGGTTATACTGTTCTCGTACTGCTACTGAATGTGATCGTTATGTTACTTATAATCCTGTAAGTAACTATTGGGTTTTTGGAGAATCTATGTGGACAGCATGGGCTGATAAAGGATTATTTACTTCTATGTTAACTCCCGGTGTAAGTAGTACTACATCTTATCTTTGGAATAATGAACCGGATGGAGTGTATTCAGGTGATGGTTCAACAATAGAATCTTTTATTGAGTCTGGAGAATTTGATTTGGGTGATGGTGATGAAATTCTTTTTGTTGATAGAGTTATTCCTGACTTTGTTGTAAACAATGGCTCAATTGAATTTACTATAAAAAGTAAAGAATATCCTGCTGGATCTTTTCCTGCATCAGCAATAAAAGGACCATTCAATGTCGAGTCTGATACACAGTATGTATATACACGTTCTCGTGGAAGACAATCAGTTATTAGAATTGCTGGTGCTTCTAATGACGTAAAGTGGAAGTTTGGTACAATCCGTATGGATGTAGCAGGAGATGGGAAACGATAGCAATGGCTTATAGTTATTTACCTAATCTTTCTAATGCTATGGGTATAGATGAAATTATTAATATTCTTGGACGATGGGCTAATAATATTGTTCTTGATTTAGAATCACGAGATGCTTCTGATAATATTAAAAAAGTAGCTATTGATAATAATGGAAGTATTACAGTAGCAGGTCGTATTAACGTATCAGATGTTGCGGATACTGTAACCGCACAGGCAGGGGATATAAGATTTAATTCATCTACTAATAAATTCCAAGGTTACGATGGAACTGCATGGAGAGATTTTCATTGATAAAACATTTGGAACAAGTATTAGATATTATGTCTCAATGTTCACGTTATAAAGATATGAAGTTAAGTGGGATACAAAGAATAATAATACCACCTCTAAAATTAGGGCAGTATAAAGTGTATAATGATAATGAAGTTAAAGATTGTTTTGTAAGTTGGGGATTGTTGTCTGACAATATATCAGAAAAATATAAACAAAATCAACATAAGATTCAAGTAGAGGATTGGAATAGTGGAAATAATTTTTGGATTATTAACCTACTTTGTCCTCATGGTGGAGCTAAAACAGTTTTACGTCGATTAGATGTAATACGAAAAAAAACAGGATTGCCTAAAACTGTTAATTTTAAAAGAATAGGCTCAATAAAAGGAACTAATAGGGTGGGACATGTTAAACGAATTTAAAAGACCTATGTGGGGAGATGGCTTTAATAAGAACAGGCCGTGGATAAATTATTTTAATGAATATGAACAAACTCATTGTTGCTTTGGCGAGGCTGATGAAGATGCTCCAAGTGTAGGAGAAGAAGCTCTTGAACAAGAATATGGCTATACAGTAGCTGAACAACGAGCCGATGCTGCTGGAGGTAAATCTAGCGGAGGTAGCGGAGGTAGTGGAGGCAGTGGTCTAAGTAAAGGTGACTTTGAAGATTATGAAGGTTTAGGAGGATTAGGTTCTCACGCCGCTATGGAAATGGGTTTAGCGGAAGGACTATCAGGATTAGGTACAGCTAAAGAAAGGAGTGAAGCAGGAGATAGAGCAGAAGCTTCTTTTGGTCAATATTCAAATGTAGAAGGTACTGGCTTTGGTGGTGGTTATGGTGGTGATGGTTCTTTTGATATAGGTTTAGGATACAATGATCTTGTAGATTTAGGTTATGATGAAATAAATGAAGCTTCTGCATTAGCAGGAACACAAGCAAAGGCTGATGAATTAACTGAAAAATTTAAAAATACTCTTGGTGGTGAAGCTTACGCTTATGTAGATGAACAAGGAAATATTGCTTATGGGGGACCAGCAGCTTTTCAAGCAGGCTTTGGAGAAATTAAAGATTCTTTTTCTACTGCAGCAGGAGTAGCAAAAGATGCTTATACGGCTATGTCTCCTTTAATAAGTCCTGTAGCTGCAATTGGTTCTTTATTAACTGGCAGAGGTACATTAGCAAATATAGCTCAAGATCTAACAGGAGGAGCTTATAGTAAAAGTAAGGCTCCTTTATCAGGATTAAGAGATACAGTTAGAGAAGGATTATCAGGTCTTCCTTTGGTAGGAGATTTAATTTCAACTAATAATACTGATTTTACTATAGATGATGAATTAGGATATATTCCTAGTGAGCTAGATGAAGCAGCTGGAATAATTAGTTTATCAGATTTAAGGGAAGATGATAATAGTCAGAGTAGAAAAAGAGTAAAAAGATCTTGGACTTTTAAAAGAAAAGAAGAATTAGCCAAGAAGTTAGGTAAAGAAATATCTGAATTAACTGATAAAGACTATGCTGATAATGAAGAGTTTGATATAGTAGAAGAAACCTTTAGAGAAGGAGGAGGAGTATCTTTTTTAGGAGAAGAAGTGTCAATGGCAAACAATAACCAAAAAACAATTACTGATTCAATTAATATTTTAAATCAGTTTGCCCAAACAGGAACTACTAGTCTTATGGGTTCTGGGAATATAACTCCTACGCCTCCGATGTTACCTCAAGCATTAGATAGAGAAGTAGCAACAGGTGGTAATAATGAAGATGCTTTACGTTCTCTTATTATGGAAGACGTGGCAAGTTATGGAGGAGGAGCAGTATCAGGAGAAGGAGATGGTACATCTGATGAAATAGAAGCTGTTATTCAAGAAGATGTTGTAATGGCAGCAGGAGGGGGAGGTCTATCGGCTCTTGCTGGACCTTCTGGTAAACTAGATAATTACTTGCCTCAAGTTTCTGAACAAGGTGGTCAGGCTGCTAGACTTAGTGATGGAGAATTTGTTATTCCAGCCGATGTTGTAGCAAGTATTGGTAATGGTTCTACAGCAGCAGGTAATAAAGAACTTTATAATCTTATGTCTAAGGTTAGAAAAATTAAAACAGGGGATGCAGATCAACCCAGAGATATGCCAGCAAGTCCAGCAGAATTATTAGGTATAGGATAAAGGAAATAAATTATGGCAACAACAACTACAATTACAAAACCAGAAATTGCTGATCAATTACAGCCGTATGTTTCTGTAGCATTATCAGAAAGTGAAAAGTTATTTCAAGATAAAGCTGATGAAGGTTATCAAGGATTTGGTAGGCCGCAAGTTGTTGGTATGGGAGATGATCTTAGTCAAGCTATACAAGCACAAATAGGTGGTTTTGTTCCTAACCAAGCTGCGTTGGGAGTAGAAGGTGGTTTAGCTGGTCTGACGAATCAACTTCAAAAAGAAGCTGCTCAAATGACAAAAGCTGGTGCTGCTGGTTTTGATCAAGATGTTATGGATTCCTATATGAATCCTTATCAACAGGGTGTAACTGATGTTGCTATTCGCAAAGCAAGAGAAGAGTCCCAACGTCAACAGATGATGGGAGATTCTGCTGCAGCAAAGGCTGGAGCTTTTGGTGGTAATCGTAGATTTTTATTAGAAGGGATGCGAGGTGCTGATCTTTTAGAAACTGTAGGAGATTTACAAGCAAAAGGTTCTGCACAAGCTTTTGATAAAGCTATTGCTGCAATGGAAAATCAAAGGCGAAGAGAGTTAACAGGAGGAAGGCAGCTTTCAGGTATTGGACAGACACGAGTAGAAGGTATTGGTAAAGCACTAGAAGCAAGTGAGCAAGCTGCTGGTCGTAAAAGAGATATAGAACAAGAAATACTTTCTGATCAAGTACGGGAGTTTCAGGAAAAAAGAGATTTTAGAGGAACAAATATTGATGATTATATTCGTCGTGTAGGAGGAGCTACACCTAAATCTGCTGGTTGGGGCGAAAGAAAAACAGCAAAACCTCGTTATTCAGGTTTTGAAAAATTTACAGGGTATGCTAGTGGTATTGGTAGTTTGCTTGGTAATCTTTTATTTGCTGAAGGCGGTCCTGTACGAGAAGGCTTTGATGAAGAGATAGGACAAGAGGGTGGTCTTACTGCTATTGCTGGTCCTGCGGTAAGATTTAATACAGGAAATCCTGTTGTGATGAAGCCAGTAGGAATACGAAGAACATTTCCAGTACCAAGAAAATCATTTTATGGTACTGTGCCGCCAAAAATTCGTAGTGGTGAAGAACTACGAAAAGATAAATTTGCTAAAGAGGGAACCTTTAAAAACTATATATTAGAATCAGAAAGAAAAAATCTTGAGGTTCTTCACAGACAAAAAAAAGATATGATAGAAAGGATGAGGCGTAATAAGGATAACCCAGAAAAAATTGCAAGATTTACCAAAAGGATTGATAAAGAAATTAATGATAAAAGAGCTAGTATAAGAAGAAGGTTAGCAGAAGGACAGACTAACCCAATAATAGATCAGCAAAAAAGGGATGCAAAAGTAGCTGATAAAAAAGAGAAAGCTGATCAAGAACAAAAGAAATTAATAGCTGACGCAAAAGCTAAATTAGAACAAGAAAGAGAAGAGGCAATTAAAAAACAAGCTGCTAAATATCAAAAGTATAAAGAAGAAGTAGAGAGACAGAATAAACGAGCTAAATGGTTTTCCACAATGGAGGCTATTAGACAGTTACCTCTTAGTGTAAAGAAAGATCCTGCATCTATTCAAAAGTTAGCTAAACAAAAACAGCTTATGGATGAAGAAGATTATGAAAAGTATGGTAGTCCTCAAGCTAGAAAAGCAGCACTAGAGATAGCAAAGATAGGCCAGACAAGAACTGCAGCGGGTAAAGCAGGTAGAGATAGACTTAAAACTGTTAGAGGCTTAATACTTAAACACTACAGAGCTTTAGCAGCGAAGGAGTTAGGGGAAATAACTCCTGCCAGAAGAGAACAATTGCTGGCTCAAGCACGAAGAGAAGTAGCAAGTGTTTATAATCCTACACCTTCTATTTATAGTGGAGAGAAAAAAAAATAAGGTAAACTAAATGGCTACCTTTAACGAACTTACAGATTCACTCAGTCTTGAAGGATTAAGTTCATTAACTCCTTCTAGTTCAGCGGATGAAGAACTAAAATCACTTCTTACTGTTCCTGAATATAAACCTACACCTGTTGATCCTACAGCTGGAACAACTGCTTTTGGTCGTGGTTTTTCTTCTGGGCTAGATTCTCTATCGTCTGCACTTGGCACTGCATTTAAGTTAGGTGTACCCGGATTAATTGAAGAAGCTACTTCTATAGATACTGTTGACCATGAGTCTGTAAAAGCTCGTCATCAAATAATGAAAGAAAATCAAGACAAGTCGTTAATGACGACAAGTTTTGATGATGTTCGTGAAGCTTACAAAGAAGATCCTGTAAAAGCTCTTGATAAATTATTAACATTCACAGGCGAAACTGTTGGTGCGTCTTTACCCTATAGTGCTCCTCACATTGCTGGTGGTGTTATTGGATCACAAGTTGGTAAAAGAATAGCTGCAGGAGTAGCCGCACGAGCCGTAGGTGCTGCGGTAGGTCAAACTATAATACCTATTCCTGTCTTAGGTGCATTAATTGGTGGTACGATAGCTAGTATACCAATGTTTTTTGGTATGAATACTGAAAGACAAATAGAAGAAAGAGCTAGAGAGAATAAAGGAATTACTCCTCTTCCTGAAGAGCTTCAATTATGGAAAGCATTAGGCAGTGCTCCAGTTCAAGGAGCTTTAGGTACAGCAGTTTTTCTTGCATTAGGTTTAGGAAGTAAGGCTGTACCAAAGTCTCTTACACTTGCTCCTCCAGCACAATTAACAGCTGCCAGAAAAACATTAGGAAACATGCTTGCTACAGAGATACCAAAAGGTATGGCAAAGGGTGTTATTGTTGAAGCTCCCACTGAAGTAATGCAGCAAGCTATTGAAAGATTACAAGCTGGTCTTGAAATTGATCCTGCTGATGGGGAAGCTTTTAAAGAATATCTTGAGTCGGCTGTTGGGGGTGGTGTCGCTGGTTTTGTCTTTGGTGCTTTTGGCGGTGGTGGTCGAGGTGTACGTCGATATAGCCGACAGGCTTCAATGGAAGAACAGCAAAATGAAATAGATCGTGCTATTGCTGAAGGAAGCTTTCTTATTGATTCTCTTGAAGAAGGTGGGGTAGCCCCTGCACCTGAACAAGTAGCTCCTACTCTGGAAGAATCAGCTACAGCAGCAACAAGTCCTATAGGAGAAGTTGAAACCGATGTAGAAGTAGACGAGACTTCTACGTTTGTTGAAGATCCTGCTCAAGGTACACTTGGTCTCCCTGAACCTGAACCTAAACCTAAACCTAAACGTAAAGCTAAAGGTAAAACTACACCTGAAGTTAAGCCTAAAGAAACTAAAGGTAAACTAGCAACTACATTAGAACTAAATGAAAAAGGTTTACCTAAAAAAGTGGAGCCAAAAATAAAACCACCAACAGGAACAACGACAGGATTAAGAATGATTGCCCGTTCTCCTGCAGAAGTAGAAGAGTTAAATAGAATAGGAAAAGAACAAGCAGCAAAAGACAAAGCAAATCAACAAGCAGCAGATTTAAGTGACAACACTAGTAATGAAGTAATTGATGAAACTACTACTGATGAACAGGTATTTAGTGATGATGTTGTAGATACCGACAAAGGAAGGATGGATAACAACCAAGCACTAAATGAAATAATTGTAGATAGCCAAAAAGGAGAGGTAGAAGAAAAAGAAGCTGCTGAAATAGCTAATCAAAAAGCTCAAGAAGCTGCAAAGATTAAAGGAGAAATAAGAGAATTAAGAAAAGCTTTTCTTGAAGGAAACCTTACTGAAAAACAAGCAGATCGTGCTGTAGATTTAGGTCTAAACATACCTATAGATGACGATGGAAATATTATATATCCTACTAAAACAAAACGTAAAACCCAAAAAAGAAAACGTAAACCTACAGGCATAGATCCTTCATTAGAAGCAGATTTCATAGAAGCAGAAAAAGGAGAAGGACAAACAGATACTACATTAGAAGATGCGGAAGTTATAGCAGATCAAACCAGAGGTAAAACATCTACTTATCGTCAGACAATGGCAGAGATGGACAAGGATGATCTTGTTGAATTGTCTGAGGCAGAACAGGAAAAGGTTAGAGAATTTATAAGTGAGAAGCTTGGAGCTAGTGTTGATACTATCTTTATGGAGCAAGCAAGTATTGCTGCAGAGTATGAAAAAGCAGGGGGTACAAATCCTAGTGACGTACTTGCTTTTACTGATCCTATTAAACGTATTATCTACGTAGCTACTAATCCTTCTTCTCTTACAGATGTAGAGTCTATGGTAGGTGAAGAAGTCTATCATATGGCTGAAGGATTAAACCTCTTTACTGATGCTGAACGTAAAGCATTACAGGATACTCTGACAGTAGAGATGGCAAGAGAGAACGGTCTTGGTCCTTTATTAGATGCTTACCCCGAAGCCCTACACGAAATGGAAGCTCGTGCTAAGTTGGCTGGTCTATGGTTGTCAGGTGCATCTGTTAAAGGATTGCCTACTCGTACTCGTAGTCTCTTACAACGCTTTAAAGATTTTCTAAGACAGGTTGCTAACTTTATTACAGGGAAAGAACCGACTGCAGTTGAGATACAGCGTAGAGCTTTACGAAGATTGCAGGATGGTCAACTAGCTAGAGAGGTAGGAGGACAGCCTTCTGTTGATCTGTCAGGCGTTATGGCAAACAGAGGTATCTTTAAATCTCTTTCTAATAAACGAGTTGTAGATGCTGCTAAAAAATCTTTAGCTGACATTAAAAAATCCCGACTAAAAAATGAAACAGGGGAAGTGTTGTCTACGTGGAATAACTGGATGACACATCTTTCTGGCTTGGCTGAAAAGTTTCCAAAGTTTAAACCCTTCTACAATGCGTTGATGGATCAAACACATAAACGTAATTCAATTAAAAACCAAGCGTTGATAATCCTTAGACCTTATTTGAATATGGTATCAGCAGGTATACCTTTTACAAAAAAAGCTGAAGCAGCAAAGAAAGCGGCAAAAGATATAGAACAGTTTGCAGTTGTTGCCGATTATCTTGAAATGCGTAAAAGTGTAATTCTTAATGGTGGTAAATTTAAAGAGGACAGGAAAGGAGCAGTAGAAGAAGTACTTCCTCCTTTTACTCTTCCTCTTAAATCTTTAAGAGAACGGGGAGGATCAACATGGGAAGCGTTAGATGTTCCTGACAACCAAGAATACCTTACACTTGATGAAGCATATAGAGAATCTTATCGTGCATCTTCAGATACATTTTCTTATATTTATGATCAAGTTCGTGAAGCTATGGAAAAATACTTAGCTGATATTGGACATAATTTTATAAAAGATTTTGCTGATATTGAAAATACAAGCGAAAGAAGAGATGCTATTATTAAATTCTTAGAGCCATTTCTTGAACTCAACAAAAAGGGTGAGGTAATACCTTTTGATAAACGAACAAAAAAAGCATTGACAAAAGAAATAGCTGAAGCGAAGGGTTTATTTAAAGAAGGAGATAAAGCTAAAAGTGTAGAAAAACTTTACGAAGAATTAGGAACTATATACGATGTAATGGTATCGTTGCGTCAGGCAGAAGTGACGAGTTATATACCTCGTATTAGAAATGGTGAGTATGTTGTACAAGTTAAACGTATAAATAGGAAAAGTACAAAAGGAAAAAAACTACCTGATGTAGTTGAAGAACTTATCTCTGTTCCCAATAGTGCGTTTAGCAAGTTTGGTTTTAGAGCCAAGAGTGCTGTAGAAGAAGATAAACTAGCAAGTCAAATTGAATCAGAAGCAAAAGAAATGTATCCTGATTCTGATAAATATGAAGTTAGCAGCTTTAGACTAACCCGTAATGAAGTTTTAAAAGAGGGCAATCAGTCTTTACGTGCAGCCCTTCCCATGATCGAAAGAGTAATGATGGCCTTGGGAACAACCGAAACTCCGTACAGTGGGATGGAAGGAGATAAAGACAGTACAGAAGCTTTCAGAAAAACAACAGGAAAAGACAAAGCTTTTGCTGAAAAGGTTATGAAAGATTTAAAGACTGCAATGGGTATGAGGGACTTTGAAAGGTTTACTACTGTTCGTAAGCGTCCTGTTGTTCAAGGTTATTATAATATAAGAAATAACAATGGTACTTATCTTAGTTCTGCATTAGACCGTTACATTAATAGTGGTGCTAACCAAGCTTCAAGTATTTTTTACCAAAATGATTTACATACAGCACTTAACAATCTGGATAAACCTGATAGCAGGGATTTGTATAGATACGCTAAAGACAGTTGGGAATACTTTAATACTTTTAAAGCAGGACAGGAAGCTTTAAGAGCTTTTGCCTTTCATGCTTTTCTAGGTTTTAATATTTCCTCTTCAATTCTAAACCTTTTACAAATACCACAATCATCATGGCCTGTGATGTCTTCAGTCTACGGAGTAGGTTCTACCAGTTTTGAATTAGGTCGAGCATTAAAGGATGCTATAAAATTAACTAAATTTACAGGACAGCTTGGAAAGTATGGCTTTGACTTTACAGGTGAGAAGCCTAAAGGAATAGCGCAAGCAGATTGGGATGTCCTCGTTGATTTAAATAGACGGGGTATAATTCAACCGATACAAAATATAGATTTACAAGGTGAGTACAATCAGGATAGTGGTCTGGTTAATAGGTTGGGTGTTCCTAACCAGTTAATGTTCGCTTCATCCTATGCCTTTGGTTATACTGAAAATATTAACCGTATAAGTACTGCTTTGGCTGCAGCCCGTCTTGCCCGTAAAGCAGCTACTAATAAAAAGACTGCAAAAAAAGTAAGACTCTTTGCTTCTCAAACAAGATTTAGTGAGCGTATGAATAATCTTGTTAATGCTGATGGAACAATAACAAACCAAAACAATTTTGAAAAACTTGTAGGTGAAATGTTTGTAGAGAAAACCCAGTTTATGATGGGTAAGGAGAACAGAGCAGGAGTAATGCGTAACCTGTTTGGTATGGGATCAGGTATGGGAGGCGTTGCTACTCAGTTTATGAGTTATCCCATGCAGATGATGAACCTTTATGCTCAATCTTTACGGCGATCATTAGGTAGAAATGTTGATATTGAAACCAGAAAAATGGCAGCAGTACAGTTAGCATTAATGTCATTAGGGTTCTTTGCGTTTGCTGGAGCTATGGGTCTTCCCTTTGCCGATGATAGTAAGGAAGTAATAAAACTTATCTCTCGTAACTTTGGAGATCAGGTAGAGTTTGATATTGGAAAATACGCCTATGATCTTGTGAAAGATCTTACAAGTGATGAAGCAGCAGAGCTTATAATGTATGGTCCTATCTCTCGTTCTCTTAACATGGATCTATCACGCAGGGCAGGGATGGGAAGTCTTGTTCCATTTCTTAGATTGATGTCGGGTACAACCGCTCCTCAGATAATGACAGGTCCAGCAGGGACACGCATCATTGATCATGTAGAAGATACACTTCTTACACTTAACGATCCCAATGTATCTTTACCTATGAAAATTGCAGCACCGCTTAGTCTCGCTATTCCTGTCTCTATTCAAAGACTCTATAACGGTCTGGTAAAAGTTCCGTTTGAAGGATTTACCAGTAAGAAAGGACAACGAGGGGTATTAGGACCAGAAGAAGTAGACGGTGGTGATATGTTAATTAATATAATAGGATTTACCCCCCGTAATCTTGCACAAGAATGGAGAGAAAGAGGTGTGCATAATTACCTTAACTACCGTAACAGAAAAGGTAAGGAGACAATGACAACTGCTTTAGCAGCTTTAATGACTAAAGCAATAAGATCAAAAAATTCTGTTGACTCAGCAAAATACCAACAAAAATTTAACGAGCTAATGGCCCAAGTTCAAGAACATGATATGGAAGCTTATAACCGTGGTGACATATCAGCTATGTACCGAATTAATATAAGAACCATAAGAGACAGAGTAAGATTTAATCTTAATCCTCGCGCAGGTCTAATTAGAAGAACAAGACGAGACTTGAGAGGAGTACAAGCAGAAGAACTAGAAGGCGAATAGTTGACAATACTATTTATTTAAGGTAGTAGGTACTGATGTCCAGTACCATGCACATATTTGTTGGTTATGACTCACGCGAAAGCGATGCTTATGATGTGTGTCTTAAATCAATTAAGTTAAATAATTCTGCTAATGTTAAAGTTCATCCTCTTAATCATTTAGAACTCCGCAAGCAAGGATTATTTAAAAGACGCTGGCTTATTAATGAGCAGGGTCAATACATAGATCTTGAAGATAACCTTCCATTTTCTACAGAGTTTTCCCACTCCCGTTTTCTTACACCCATCATTGCAAAAGAGATGGGTATAAAGGGGTGGGTCTTGTTTTGTGATTGTGATTTTTTATTTTTAAAAAGTGTATATCCATTATGGAATGAGGTTGAAAATGATAACAAAGCTGCTATCAGCTGTGTTCAATTTGAAGAACAACATCCTAAAGAAGGTCAAACTAAAATGGATGGAATGGTACAATCTCCTTACTATAGAAAGCTCTGGTCTTCTTTTGTTATGTGGAATTTATCTCATCCATCAAATGATAAACTCACTATAGATATGGTTAATACTGAAAAGGGTGGTAACCTTCACAAGTTTCAATGGTTAAAGGATGAAGAAATAGGTAGTATAAATCCTATATGGAACTATATACCTACAGTAAGTAGTCCTTATATAATTCCAGCCGCTATTCACTTCTCAGAAGGTGGTCCTTGGTTTAAAAATTATGCGAACACAGAGTACGCTGATAATTGGCGAAAGTATTTTAAACAAACGATAGATAAATATGACTGAAGTTTTAGTAGTTTCTTCTTTTAATACATCCTCATGGGATCGTTACTCCAAAGAGTTTATAGAAACATTACTTGATAAATGGAAAGATGTTGATGTAGCCATATACTATGACGGTCCATCTACTGACATGCTTACTCTTTATAAAGATAAGATAGACTACATGTTTAATTTAGATGATAATGAAAACCTTCAGTTCTTTAAAAATAATAATAAAGAACGTAACGGTAAAGAACCTAATGGTGTATACAACTATCGGCTTGATGCTTTAAAGTTTTCTAATAAAGCATTTGCATTAGTCGATGCTTATCTTGAAAGAGATTTTAAAAGCAAGTACGATTGGATTGTGTGGATAGATGCTGACACAGTTACACGTAAAGAGTTTCCTAAAGAAGAGTTAGTAAACATATTAGGTAATTGTGACGTAGCTCATTTAGGTCGTACAGCTATTGACTATAGTGAGACAGGGTTCATTGGTCTTAATTTAGAAAGTATAAAGACACATGATCTTATGGTTGACTTTGAAGCGAGTTACCTGTCCCATGAAATCTTTGGTTATCGGGAGTGGACAGATGCTTTCGTCTTTACCCGTCTTATTAATCTCCATAGTTTGCATGGGTTAGTCCTTAACAATCTCAGTCTAGGTTGTGAAGACCTTGATGCTTTTGAAGCCTCTCCTCTTATTGAATATCTTTACCATAAAAAAGGAAACAGGAAAGACCAAGCAACTCCTATTGATCACGTTAAGATACCTAAAGCATTTGGTAGGTACACGGCTCTTGAAGGTTTAATAAAAGAATACAAGAGTAAAAACATTCTTGAGATTGGTACATGGAACGGTGATCGTGCTATACAGATGGCAACGAAAGCACTGGAAGAATCAGATAAAGTTCATTACACAGGTTTTGATTTATTTGAAGAAGCTACGGCTGAAACAGATGCGGAAGAGTTTAATGTTAAAAAACATTTTACTGAGAAGCAGGTTAATGAAAAGCTTACTGCATTTGCTAACAGCATTAATGAAGCTGAAGATGATAAACAGTTTACATTCTGTTTAATAAAAGGAAATACCAGACAAACTCTGGACATTATTTCTAACTCTGATGCCTGTAACAGTCGAAACATAAAACCTGACTTTGCTTTTATTGATGGAGGTCATAGCTTAAAAACAATTGAACATGATTACAGTAAACTAGGACACATTCCTATTGTAGTCTTTGATGATTACTACCGACTTGATGAAGCAGGAAAAATTCCTGATATCAAAAAGGTTGGATGTAATCTAATGTTTGAGGAATTAGCTGTTAAGGATTCCAAGAAGTTTTTAATTAACGCTGATGATAAAGTTTCTGATGGGGGCTTTGTAGGCTTTGGGGTTATCATCCATGATCCAAAGATTGATCTTCCTAACTTTGGAAGCATACAGTCTAAGACTCCTATAAAAGTACAGCCTAAAGATTGTATGCCTAATGAGTACATTCAAAATAATATTGAAGTTAACACTCCAAAGTTCAAGAAGTTTATTGACAGGAAAGCACAGGTTAACAACGGTTCAGTAATCGTTGTATCAGCTGGGCCTTCTCTCCAAGAGAACATACCAAAAATTAAATCCTTTAAAAGGAAAAACCCACGTACTAAAGTTCTCTGTGTTAAACATGCTCTCCCTATTCTTGTAAAGAATGGTATCTTTCCGTGGGGATGTATTGTTCTTGATCCTCGTCCTGTTGATGGAGTAAGTACGCATGGTGTAGTTCGTAAGGATCTCTTTAAAAAGATTCCTAAACGTACCAATTTCTTTGTAGCTTCTATGTCTGATCCTACCATTGTAGATTTTCTTTTAACTAAAACAGAAAATGTTTATGGCTGGCATGCGTACTCTAATGCTATTGATGATTACGCTCCGTTAAAAGATAAGATGTTGATAACAGGTGGCACCTGTGCGGCAATGCGTACATTAGGATTGATGTACACGATGGGCTTTAGATCCTTTAAATTGTTTGGTTTTGATTCTTCAATTGAGGGAGAGCCAGAAGAAAGTACTACTAAACAACTCTTTCAAGTAGGAGTAGGTGATAAAAAAGAGAGTGGTCTTTACTGGACTACAGGAGAATTGTTAGCAATGGCTCAAGACTTTGAGCAGATGATTAGCCGTCCTGATATAGATATGAACATCGAACTCTATGGTGGTGGGTTGATACAGGCTATATGGGAAGACGGTAAACATAAATTCATACGTCCTTCTTACGAGGAAATACTTAATGGATAATGATGGTAACATTCTAGGCTTCCCTAACAGTAGTATAATTAGAAGTGCTGAACAGGTCAGGCAGAAAAAGGGTGGTTCTGAAGTTAATAAAGAGCTAGTCAATGAAGCTCTGTTTACTGTTACTGAACATATCAATGATGTAAAAAATCTGAAAGGAGTTGTAATCCTTTCTTTTGAAGGAGAAGCAGATAATGGTGTTCCTATCTGTCGAGAATGGTTTGCTGGAGAGTTGTCTGTATCGGAAGTTTATATTATGTTAGATAGAATAAAGAATGATTTATTAATTACGTTAGAAAGTAAAGATCCCACAGGAGAAGAGTGATGGTATTAGGAATAGCTGATTCGATTGTCGGAGTAGCAGGTAAGGTTCTTGATAAGTTTGTAGCAGACAAAGACCTGAAAGCTAAGTTAGACTTTGAGCTACGTAAGGCATATGCTGATGCTAACCTTGCTCAGATAGATGTCAATAAAGAACAAGCAAAACATCCCAGCCTGTTTGTTGCAGGGGCTAGGCCCAGCATCATGTGGATATGTGCTTTTGGTCTAGGTTGGCAGTTTGTATTTTTACCTGTAGCCGCATGGTATATGGCTCTAACAGGACAACCTATCCCCCTACCAGATATTGAAACTGAAGGCTTGATGTCCTTAACACTGGCATTATTGGGACTTGGCGGTATGCGTACCTTTGAGAAAAGAAATGGTACTCACAGAAACAACATGAAGCACAGGTAATAATATGGATAGTAAATTTATAATAACTTTAGGTGTTGGTCTGTTTGTACAGGCTGCTGGTGTTATCTGGTGGTTGGCTGGACTACAAGCCTCTGTACAACACAATGACTTTCAAATACAAATGATTGCTAAAGATGTAAGCAAGAACTCAAAGTTTGTTGAACTGTGGCCAGCAGGTAAGTGGGGATCAGGATCACTGCCATCAGATGTTAGGCAAGATCTGAAGATTGGTAACCTTGAAATGCAAATGAATAAGGTAAATGAAAAACTATTTAATGGTGGTAGTAGAAAATGAATAACATTAAATTAAATTACGCACTGATATTTGCTATGGTTCTGCAAGCTATAGGATTGATATGGTATGTCTCCAAACTGGATAGTAAAGTAGAAACTGTATACAAGTTCTATGAAGAGGAGTCACAAAAGTCTGTTGTTGTTAATCAAGCCAAGATGCAATTTGATCTACAGCTTCTAATGAAAGAAATGGAAGAAGTTAGAAAAGAACTTGCTGAAGGAAGAGATAAATCTAAATCAATAGTAAAACAGCATAACCGAATATTTAAAATGTTGAGAAATAAAAAAGGTGGTAAAGGCGTACAACAGTACGGATACTGACAATGGAAATTGAAGGTAAAGTATGGGGAACTACCCGTCCTCTAATTGTAACACCTGTTATAGAAGTTCACAGAATTACAGTTAATGAAAACTGTTACTGTTCTATGCACAAGCATCAGTCAAAGATAAATGCTTTCTATGTCGAATCAGGAGAACTTCTTATCCGTAGATGGAAGAACGATTATAATCTGGTTGATGAAACTAGATTAAAAGGTGGACAGGTCTGTGTCATTCCTGCTGGAGAGGTTCATCAGTTTGAAGGAATCCTTCCAACATTTGCTTTAGAATTTTACTGGAGCGAATTAGACTCAAAGGACATAATCAGGGCTGGTGTGGGTGGAATCCATGACTCAGAGGCTTAGTTTCTAAAAAAACAGGGCCGTAGAGGACCGCTGAGTAGCCATCTCGCATGTTTCCCTACCCAACCTACCTGAAAGGTACTGATTCTTCTGTATGGGCCTTCTACCCCCCTTAGACGCGACCTCGCATTTTATCGACCATAGATCCCTGTATTTCTCCTACCCGTCCTTTTAAGGTATTAATTGTAGTATATATGTGTCCCATATCGTGATCATGCTCTGCCGCTTTATCCTCAAGAATTTTAATTTCTTTTAACAAAGCGTTCATGTGATCCATTTCTTGTTCAAAAGTACTCGTCATTTTAATCTCCGTAATCTATGACATATCTAGTTATGTCTTCTTCCTTTACTTCTTCTCCGTATTGAACCTCTACAATAACGCAAGGTTCATCATAGTTATTAGCAACCTGATGTATCTCTTCTTTATCAATAACAATACTATCATGCAGGGTTAAGGTTTGTCTGTGAGGAAAGAGTAAGTCTGCCTTCCCTTTTACAACAATCCAGTATTCACTTCTATATTTGTGAGCTTGTAAACTTATGTGTTGATGGGGAAGAAGGTAAAGAGTTTTGACCTTGTATCCTTTTCCTTCATCAAGAACAGAATAATGCCCCCATGTTTTTTCGGTTTTATTTTCATTCCATTTTTCAAGAATGGTAGATGAGGAGTTTTGTTTTAAACCACCCACACTAAACTCAAATCTAATATTTTCATTATCCATAAAGCGTTCTACTTCAGGAATGTTTTTCTTAGTACGATCACCGCCATTAGCAAATATAATAAAAGAGTTAGGGTAAAAATGTTTTACTTTTAAGATAGCTTCTACGGCAGAGTCATCATCATCATTAAAGTTAATAACATTATCTACTCCTTTTAAGTTAAGAAGTATTTGTTCTCTCTCATAATAAGGTAAGAATGATTTACCTTTTTTACGACTGAGCCACTTGTCTGAGTTTAAACCTACAATTAAAATATTCCCTAAAGTTTTAGCACACTTTAAATATTCTAAATGTCCAGAGTGAAGAGGATCAAAGCCGCCAGTAACAAGAACTATTTTCTGTTGCATCATGCCCACACGTCTGACCAGCTACCACTAAGCGCACCCTTGGCATAGTCAGTGGAATGGTTCTCAAAAAAGTTAGTATGGGTAGGTGCATTAATCATAGTCTCTACCCAAGGTAATGGGTTAGTCTTAACTTTAAAGATCCCCTTCATACCCATAGAGATAAGCCTACGATCTGCAATGTAGCGGATGTACTCTTTTACTTCAGTGTCCCGTAGTCCTTCAACCTTACCCATCTTGAATGATAGATCAACAAACTTATCTTCAAGAGCAACCATAGTTTCTGCTATGCTATAAATAGCTGACTTGGTTTCATCGTTCCACTCTTCCATGTTCTCTTCAATATAAGTTCTGAATAATTTAATCATACCTTCTGCATGTTGTGTCTCATCTACAATAGACCATGTTACAATCTGTCCCATGCCTTTCATCTTACCGTGGCGTGGAAAGTTAAGCAGCATAATAAAGCTAGAGAACAATGCCAACCCTTCAGTAAAGGCAGAGATAGCCGCAATCTTAATAGGTAGTGAAATCTTTTTATTATTTACACTAGACATAAAGTACTCATGCTTTTCACGCATGGCATCGTACTCTAGGAACTCATTGTAAGTGGAGTCAGGCATGCCCAAAGATTCTATCAAGTGTGAGTACGCTGCAATGTGTAACGCTTCCCTAGCCGCAAAGCCTGAGAGCATCATGCGTACTTCAGGTTGTGGGAAGTTAGGAAGGTAGTTATCTATATACCCACCAGCTACATCAATGTCTGACTGTGTAAAGAACCTGAAGATATTAGTAAGAAAGTACTTCTCCTCTGTGGAGAGGTTGTTCTTCCAATCCTTGATGTCTTCAATCATAGGTACTTCAGTATGTAACCAGTGAGATTGCTCATGCTTTAGCCATAGATCATAGGCCCAAGGATAGTGAAAGGGCTTAAAGTAATTACGCTTATCCTGTAGTTTTAACTTATCCGTCATAAGGTCTTGCTCCTCTGTTATCAACCCACCTACGGGGAATATCCTCTTCATGTTCAAAAGTATATTTACTATTCCACCAAGCACTTGAAAAGCTGGTAAAGATGCCATAGCCTTTTCTTCTCAGGTGACAATACCATTTATAAATCATACTGCTTCTCATCTTCAACCATTTTAAAAACAATGACTGACCTCAACTCATGGCACATACGAGATACTGGCATTGCCTGATGTTTGGTATCTGCTTCAAATACTAATAACCTATTACCAATGTAATTACAATATTTATCAATATTTTTTTCTTCATCATCCCATAAAGCTGTCCCACCTAACCAATGAGGTTTCCAATCAAGACGAGGGTAATATATAAAAGTATAATCCCCATCGTCTGTATGTAGATATGGCTCGACTCCAAAAGTATGAGAGTTCATATAAACTCGTTTTAATTTTACAGGAATATGAAATTTATTTTTAGCTGCTTCAAGAAGAGGTAATAAAAATTCATAACCATCTCTAAATTGTATATTCCAATGTGGTTCTCCTCCTTTACTTTTTGATTTAGAGTAATAATTATATTTCCAATACAAACTATAAAGACGATCATGTATCCCTTCTGCTATACTATCTGGTAAAAGATTATCGTATATCCAAAACATATCGTTAACCCTCACACGCTAGACAGTCTTCACCTATTGCAAGAGACTCCATACTAATCTCTTTAATTATTTGTCTTTCAATCTTACGACTAACTTTATCAGCCTTACCAATCTTTTCGGAACGACAATAATACATAGTCTTTACTCCTTTTTTCCAAGCCATAAAATGAATAGCATGGAGATACTTAATATCCACATCAGGTCTAAAGAATACATTAAGAGATTGTGATTGGTCTATAGCTTTCTGCCTGTCAGCGGCATGTTCTATTACCCACCTCTGATCTATCTCCATAGCAGTCTTGAATAATTCTTTTTCATCTTCATCAAGACATCTTAGATGTTGCACTGATCCATCATTGGCTATGATTGAAGACCAGATACGATCATAGTTAAGCTTGCTATCCTTCTCACATTTTTTAAGAATAAGTTTATCAAGGAATTTATTTTTATTTAGAAACGAACCACTAAGAGTATCTTGGCGATAGGCGTTAGCTCTCCAAGGTTCGATTGATGGTGATGTATTACCCATGATAATTGAACTGCTGGCATTAGGCGCGATTGCCATAACGTGACTACACCGGAGTCCTGTTCCTGCTGCATCTGGAGCTTCTCCTCGTATTTTTCCCAGATATAGGTTTGCGTCGTTGAGTTTGGATCTAATGGTTTTAAAGATGTTATTGTTGATAAGCTTGGCGACAAGATGATCAAAGGGGATTTTGCTTTTTTGGAGATAGGCATGGAAACCCAAGGCTCCAACTCCGACTGAGCGTTCACGCATGGCACTGTAACGAGCGCGACTGATAGTATCAGGAGCATTGTCAATAAAATTCTGGAGCACATTGTCCAGCATTTCCAATGTGTCCTGTAAAAATAAAGGATCATTTTTCCAATCATCATAGTATTCTAAATTAAGTGAACTCAAACAGCAAACTGCTGTACGCTCTGCATTAGTGGGAAGAATAATCTCTGAACATAAATTAGATTGGTTTATTTCTAATCCCTTTTCCTTAAGCCAAAAAGGTAACCGATCATTAGAGGTATCTATAAAATGTATGTAAGGCTCACCTGTTTGCATACGCATCTCTAGTATACGTTGCCATAGTTCTTTAGCACTTACTGTTTCTCTAACTTGTTTAGTATGAGGATCTATTAAATCCCAACTATCATCATCTTCAGGATTTGTCATACAGTTTTCTATGACCTGCATAAACTTATCAGAGATATTAATACCGTGATGTAGGTTAAGGCATCTAAAGTTTTGATCCCCTGTAGGTTTACGCATCTCTAAGAACAATAAGATATCGGGGTGGTCTATATCAAGATAAGCAGCATAGCTACCTCTACGAGTTTTGCCCTGCCTGTACGCAAGACTAGACGCATCATACATCTTAAGGTGTGGCATCATTCCTGTAGACTTATCATCGGCTGAACGAATACCAAAACCCACACCGACACCACCACCATACATAGACAACCAGTTAGTCTCTGACAGATTATCCACTAAACCTTCTGCAGTATCTTCAATGTAATTAAGATAACAGGAGATAGGAAGGCCACGCTTAGAACGCCCGTAAGATAAGACAGGTGTGGAATAAGATAGCCAATGCTTAGAGGAATACTCATACAATCTCTGAGCGTGTTCACTGTTTGAAGAGAATGTTTTAGATACAAAAGCAAATCTTTCCTGTGGGGAAAGCTCACTCTCTAACATATAAGATTCTTTAAGACGGGCAATCCCTAACTCATCAAAAAGATTATCCCTGCTAGGTGTTATAGTAATACCATGATGACTTATCTGAGACATACGTTCTTGCTCCTTTCCGCTTCAGAAATAGATAATAATCTATATTAATTATTATGATTAAGAGGCTGTTAACTTTATATCACTCTTAACAACCCATACACTATACCCCTTCTTAACTTGTACCATTTCCACCCATACTTTATACGTTCTCCCTTTCTTTCTCCAGTAGTTACGAATGGTATCTGCAAGAGCAAGGGAGTCTTTTTTGTACGCCAGATAGTTTGGAATGTGTCTATTAGTCGGGGGCATCGTTTATCCTACCAATTAAATTACTCGTCAGCAAGACGATCTTCTAACTTCTTAAATTGATTGATAATTTTTTTATCACCCATTGAGGTAGCTCTATCAATCAAGCGCGATAGATACCATCTTGCCTTTTCTAAATCTTCAATAGGTTTATTCTTGTAGCCATACCGCCATAAATATTTTTCTACATTCCCTTTCAGGTAACCAAAAAATTCTATCTCTGTCATACTGGCTTCAATAGCATCAATAGCTTCTATACCGTTACGATTATAATGGGCTGGTCGGTTAACTGAATCAGACTTAAGGTGCTTCATTTCAGGGTAACCGAATACATTTGGTTGGCTCATAATTTAATCCCTAATATTATTTAACAAAACATTAATACGTTTTCTAACAAAATCAATATCCTTATTCAGAATCTGATTAAAAAATCTACGTCCGTAAGATGGATCAATCCCAGCAAGTTCACATATAGGCTCATAAGTAGTAGCAGTAACGCAAGAGGGAACAGTGAACCATTTAATCGAAGACTGTCTATTTCTTTTTGAAGCCTTCCCCTCTTCTTTTGTCTCTGGTTTTGTTCCATCTAGTAACGCCTGTAAAAAAACCGATATAAATAATACTCTTTCAGAACTTGAAGGTTTATTTATAGATAACGATTCTAAAATTTCTCCATCTACTTCTTCATCAAAATCTGAGTCAAGATCAAAAGACTCGTCACTTTTATACCATTCAATATTACTTCTTGGCTTTAACTCTGCTTTTTGTTTTTTTTCTTTTTGCATTTTCTTTTATCCAAGCTTTCGGGATTACATGGCCCCACCATTTAAAATTATTTTTATCACACCATTCTGCTACTGTTGTCTTTGCCTTTGGCCCTATCTTTACTTGAGGGTTTTGGAAAACAAATCTGATATCAAGATCAGGATTCTGTTCCCTTATATATAAATGTTTCTTTCTATCAGGTGCGAGAAATCTTCCCTTAAGTTCTACTATAATACCATTGGTAAGAATAAGATCAGGAAGGTAAGTTCTCTTTGTAGAAGGAACTATATAATTTATTTTATAAGGTTCATAAGAAAAGTCAACGCAACGCTCATTCAGGTCAGAGCATACAGTCTCTTCAAACTTGGATCTAAATTTATAAGAGTTGTTCGGCAACTCGCGGCTCCTGTCTGACTTGAGTAAAGTATTTTAAACCATTGGAATACATGAAAGCTCTTAGTCCTCTTCCATCATTAGCATCTTGCCAACACTTCTCCTTAAAGAAACAATAGTGACATCCTGTAGCAAGCTTCATGTTTCCTGACTTACCTTCAGGAACAGCTTCATAACATTTAGCAGGGGGTGTATCAGATTTAATAACATTCTTGATAGTATCTATTCTATTTTTTACGTCTATCATTTCTAACGCATGAACAGGCATAATTGCTATTTCACCTGACTGCTTATCAATAACAATAAAGGCGGCGTTATCTACACCATTTGCATAAGCATACGCTGAAAGCTGTGCTATATATCCAAAGGGATCATTATCAAACAGGCTTTGATCTTTAAACTTTTTAAAACTAAAACCTGAAGCTGATTTAAAATCAACAACCACCCCATCTACTCGTGCATCTTGATGACCTTTTATTCCTGATATATCATGCTCTTTTTGTTGATCAGTAACTTCATGTCCAGCTGTCTTACAAATAAGGACAAGGAGTTCTTCAAGGATAGAGCCGTAAAGGAATTTTAGAAGCAGGTCATAAGGTAAATCTTTTATCTCCTCATCTTCACTATTAATCTCATACCATAATTGTCTATCTGGTTTACCAAGATTAGACATTCTGATCTTATCCCTCTTCTCTTCATCAGAATTGTTACGAGAAAACGTAGAGGTGACCGCCTGTTTTACATTATCCAAAAATATTTGGAGATCAGTTTCAGACGGTTCAACAGTGGAGCGACTGCTGAACAGGGATTCAATGTCAGAAATAAGATCAGTTAATTCAGGCATATGCTGGTCACCTCTACAAGCTGACAGAGTGAAAGGAGCAAAGTCTCTGCCAGCTATTCTACTACTCTAACGGTGCTGATTCTTCAGAAACATAACCGTCATCAATAGATGAAAAATCTCCATCTGTTGAGTAACCACCCTCATACGGTACAAGGTCAACAACTTGAACACCTACCAGTTCAAAGCCATTTTTCCCTGCTACAGGGCCACGCTTAAACTCAAAAGTTTTAAAGGACACATTAACTTTAGAACCATTACCTACATTGGTTCCTCTCATGTCCTGCATTTGACTATCAATAAGACGAGGTTTAGATTGTTCGTTCCCTTTCGGGCCAATCTGATTACGTTTTAACGTGACGTAATCTCCACGATCATCGTCTGCATTTTTAATAGTCATCTTTTGAGACTTGGCAATCTTGAGATTATCTTCATCAAGATTACATACATCTATTGACCACTGTTTCTTTTCAGGGTCAAAGTTATTAGAAGGCACTTCAAGTTTGGCCCACTTAGCTGTTCCAGAAATAATCATATTTTTTCTTTCCTGTTCTGTTCCGATACGTAACGCCACCTGTGGTAGTAACAACGAGCATGGGTGACGGCATACTCATATTCCTTCTACTCTGTTGAGAAAATACTGTCAAGAAAATAATTCATCAATTGGTTTGAGATCCTTTATAATCATATTATAACAGTCAGCTTTGACTATAAAACCATTGTCTCCATTTGGATCACCCTTCTTAAGGAAGGTAGCCTGTTTAAAATAATCTTTCTTAGACATAGCTCCCAGTATCCAACCCTTACTGTAGTCATTAAGTATACGTGTAAAAATATAATGACTACACTTTTGTCTAGGATTACTCACTGAACATTCATAATAATCTTTTGGTTTTACACTGGTACGCTTAGTCTTTACATTAATTCTTAAATCATCGAACTCAATATCATACTCATAAGTATTGTGAATACGGCCTCGTGGTAGAGAATTAATAACCATAATCTCTCCTAAAAATCCAGCCATGTTACCTGCCCCACGGGTGATGGAATTATTTATATGTCCCATGTCGGTAGACTTTTGATGCGCTTCTTTTACCCATTCGGATTTAATTAATATATCTTCCATGTTAATGAGTTTCCTTCCATGATGTTCCTATTTTAGCTTCACTGTCTAAAGGACATTTAACATTTAGAACTTTCTCAGTAATCTTCATGGCATCTTTTGTCAAGGAAGAAAACTTACCAGCATCAATAATACTAACTTCAAACTGAACTTCATCATGTATGTTAGCTACAGGATGAGCATTAAGTTCACGCCTCTCTACCAGTTTACATATCTCTATAAGCCATTGCTTACAGATGATACTACCAGCCCCTTGTAATAAGGTGTTAAGGGCGGCGTGTTGATGTCTTATTATTATATGTCTACCATCAAGACCAATAATGTAGCCATTCTCTTCGGCTTGTCGGGTTACATTCTCACGTAAGGTTGCCAGCTTGGGAAGGTTCTTAAGAAATCTTTTAATAAGTTTCTGTCCCTCTTTAGCACCACCGTTAACAATCGAACCTATCTTGGCAGGGCCAGCCCCATAAAGAAAAGCATAGATAAAAGTTTTAGCTTGGTCACGATCTGTAAGTCCAGCGGCTTTCATGTTGGCTGTATGAATATCACCGCTTAAAACTTCATTCGTAAAGTCGGGATCATTCATGTAGTGAGCAAGACAACGTAACTCTAATCCAGAAGCATCAGCCCCTACTAATCTATATTTCTTTTGGTCTTCTATGCACCATAGCTCTCGACACTCTTTACCGTAAGGAGAATAGGATGCTGGAACCTGTGCCATGTTGGGACTGTTGTGACTCATGCGGCCTGTGATAGTCCCGATAGTTCTTACCTTCCCATGTACTCGATTTGTAGTTGTGTCCATTGCTTCTATCCATGACTTAACTTGAGCTAACCTCTTGTTAATTAAGAATAATTTTTGAAAATCTTTAGCAATAGGTATAGTACATTCTTCTAATGTTTGTTCGTTTACAATAGGAAGATTTGTTTTTTCTGTAAACTTTGATGGCTCCCATCCCAAGGCTAGTAACTGTTCACCAATCTGTTGACGGCTATTGGGATTAAAAGGTTCATACTTAGTTTTAGTTTTTAAAACTATTTCCTTTGGGGGAAACATGTTAATTAATTTGTTAGAAATATCTGTAGATTGTTCTTGTAGTGTAGCGACTAATCCAGATGCCTTCACCTCATTAAAATAAAAACCATTTTTAATTTGTATGTTAATAAGGTGAGCGACAAGGTGCTCCATGCGTATAGAGAAATCAGAAAATCCTTTAAGATCTTTTTCAAGTTGTAAATAAACTTCATGGGTAACGTCAACATCTCTGATGCAATACTTAATCATATCATCACTAAGACCAGAGAAATCTTCAAAGGCTATCTTAGGATAGGAAAGTCTTTCTCCCCATGCGGCAAGACTATGACCACCATCTCTTACCGGATTAGCAAGACGTGAGTAAACTAATGTATCAATGATCTTGCTAACAGGAATAGTAATATCAAGGAGATCATATAGGACAGGCGCATCAAACCCTATACCATTGTGCATAATAATATAATCATAACCTGATATAAACTCAGCACACTCATCAAGATTTCTGTATGTATCAGTAGTGTCGCATGTAAAGACACTAATGTAGTGGCTCTTAATATCTTTACATACGATTACAAATATCTTATCAGGATTGAAACCGTTAGTCTCAATATCTAATATAAGTGTCTTAGTCATTAGACATCATGTCTGAAACAATATCTTCTAAACTATGACGAGGTTCCCAACCTAATTTTTTTCTTGCTTTGGTAGGGTCACCTAATAGATAGTTAACTTCAGAAGGACGGTAAAATTCAGGGTTAACTTTTACTATTGTGTCTCCACTATCAGCAAAAGAAACTGTAAAATCTTCACCCTCTCCCTTAAAAGATATATCAGCAAACTCAGGATACCTTTCATGTATCCATAAAAAACTCTGTTGTAGAAAGTCTAACACACTATAAGATTCTCCTGTGGCAATAACATAATCATCACCCTTATCTTGTTGAAGCATTAAGTGCATTGCCCTGACGTAATCTTCAGCATGACCCCAATCACGCCGAGCATTTACGTTGCCTAACTCCAGAACAAAATTAGAACGTGTAGGAGGATACTCATACTCATCAAGTATTCTATTTAAACCATTTGTAATTTTCTTAGTAACAAATTCATCACCTCGCAAAGGACTTTCATGGTTAAACAAAATACCGCATGAGATGTGGAGATCATAAGCTTCCCTATAGTTAACACAACTATGATGAGCAAACGCTTTCGCTGTTCCGTAAGGACTGCGCGGATTAAATCTTGTTAGCTCTGATTGAGGCGGCGTTGATTCACCAAACATTTCTGATGTAGATGCCTGATACATGCGACAACTGGTATCATAATTTCTTATATACTCTAGGAGATTAACAACTGCTAATCCGTTTGTAAAAGCTGTGGTCATAGGTAGATCAAAGCTTGCTCCTACAAAACTCATAGCGGCAAGATTATATATTTCATCTGGTTTAACTTCTCTTAGGATACGCAGAGTAGTTTCCCATTCGTTTAAATCCCCTGTGTGTAGAGTAATTTCATTTATAATCGGAGGATAAAAATGATATAAACGGGAGGTGTTATCGACACTGCTCCGCTTAACAAGGCCGTGTACTTCATAGTTACAGAATAGTAAATGTTGAGCAAGATATGCACCATCTTGTCCTGTAATTCCTGTTATAAATGCTATCTTTTTACGTTTACGTCTAGCCATTACTACCTTCCTTTCTACATAGTAACACTGTATGAGCTACCGTTGTCTGATTTATATAAGTTTGTATTTTTACACTTATCGCACATTCTAAAATGTTTTTCCATAACTTTTTCTTTAAGACAACTCAGGCATTTACGTTTATGCAAACCTTTATGCTCTAGTTCTTCATCACTCATCTCATCAAGATCAGTTTGCTTTTCTAAAGATCTGTGACCGTCACACTTACCTGCTCTCCACTTAACACCGATAACCATGTTACGTGTAATAAGACGGCCTGTTGTATCTTTATATTTATCCGTCAGAAACTTTGCTATTTCTTTAGGAGTAAAACCTTTGTCACTCATGTCGAGCATATCTTTCTTCATAAGTTCATACTCTCCATGCGGTATGGCTGATTCCATTGTTAGCTACTCCTCAGAAAATCACTGGAAAATATATCTTCATCACTTCCCCTATCAATGACAGGTGTATCTTCATTTTCATCATCTTCAAAGGGATTATTAGTTTCGTAAATACGGCCTGTTCCATCACGATCATAGAACAAATAAGCACATGGGCCTGTATCACCAGAGAATCTATTCTTAAGCACACGTACCGTACTGGTATTGCGTATAGTCAGATCATCATGCTGACTGTTGCGTTCAACTCCAATCACCATGTCACTTAGCTGGCCTATCCCTGCCGTTCCTCTCAGATGGGAAAGAGATATGTTAGAACCTTCCTCGTGACCGTTACCGCTTACACGCTTGAGATGGGTAATGATACCAAGATGTATGTCCAGTTCCTTTACCAGCATTGTCAGCTTGGTCATAATCTCATCTAATGCGCGACGTTCATCCCCACTCTCCTGACTTGATACAATGATAGAGATATGGTCAATGAATATAAACTTACAGTCATTACCCTTGGCTAGATGTCGGACGTTATAAAGTATCTTATCAATACCCCATGAACCAAAGTGGTCGAGGAGAAAAAGTCTGTTATTGTTTGCAAGTTTATCAAAGGTAGTTCTTAATTCTTCTTCACTGCACTCTACATCAGGAAGATGAATAGGTTTGTTCATATCAAGACCACACAAAGCCATAGCTGTTTTCTTTGGTGTCTCTTCAAGAAACATCATACCAATTTTGTATTCAGTACTTTGTAAAAGATCATAAACAATCTCACGCAAGATACTGCTCTTACCCTGTCCACTGCCAGCAGTATAGGTACATAGCTCACCTACTCGCATACCATAGGTCATATCATTAAGACCCTTCCAAGGATAAGGAACAGAAACAATATCATCTTTGGTATTGAGGATGTCCCACATTTCAGAGAAGGGGACAATACCATCAGGGGTATAAGTTTTTTGGTTCCACCAACTATCAGTAAATAATTTTTGTTTATTATTTTTTAGGTAATCACTAGCATCTTTGTAATCTTCAAGAGTAACTATCTTAGCTACTCCCGGTGGAAATAAACTAGCAACATCATCTGTTGCTTTCTTACCTGCTTTATCATTATCAAAACAGAGAACTACATTATCAAACTGAGAGAGGTAGCTTATATTTTTTTTACAATCTCGTAACGCAGTCGTAGCAGACTTGACTGAAACAACAGGCCATTTAGACCCAAGCATTTGGTAAGCCGCTAACGCATCAAGCTCACCTTCTACAACGGTAATAAATTTAACAGCCTGATTGAATAAGTTCTGTCCAAATAACAGGGCTGAATTAATATCACCTTCAGTGCTAAAAGATTTGTTATCAACAACACGTATCTTGTTAGCGATATGTCTGTTGTTCTTATCAACATAATGGTAAATATGTTTTGTAATTTTATCTTCGGAACTTAGACATTTTACTCCGTACTTACGACAGGTATCAATATTAATATTACGATCAGGGATACCTATAAACTCTCCCTTGTTAGCCAAGGCAGTATTCCAATTATTTGTTATACTCACTGGTATAAACTCTCCTTTCTCTTCTGTACTCCGTAGTGTGTCATCACTAGTTGCTGGAAAATATTTACTACAGCTAAAACAATACCCATGTCCATCAGAATATATACTGTAAGCATCACTTGAATCTCCACAAGGACATGAAATATGTCGTTTAACTATTTCAGATGGTTGCTTATCCAACTTTATATCCCTTCCTATTCTCCTTATTATAAAATTGGATTGTACTTATCAACACATCTTCCGCAGTACTAATTATTCTGGCGCAATCTTCGTCTATTTTTTCGGCTTTGTAATATAAGGTAGTCAAGTCTCCTAAAATTTTTCTGAGTTCTTTTATTTTTCTATCCATCGTTCAATTCTCCTTTACATTTACAAAAATAAACGACAGTTACCCGATTTCTTCACGCCACCCTATCTAAAGGAGTAGTCGGGAGCCACTGCCAAGGCTTAATCAAGTTTACAACCATCCATTAACCTGTCTCTAATCCATAGAAAATCATATCCTAAATTATAGTGAACAGGAAACAAATAAAACTTATTATTTTTTTGAATGATATGTTCCCACTCACCAGACTTTGTATCAAGATAAGTAAAACCACTTTCTTGGAGTTCAATACAGTCTGCTTCAATCCAATATTGACGAACAGTAAGTTCTTCTTCAGAAGATAACAATTCATCTCGTAATTGAATATATAAACTCATTGGTCATCTCCTAAGATGACTACACAATCACCAGTTGTTAATTCACGAATATAAGTTTGACCATTTTCTTTATATTCCTCGGTAGGATACGCTACAACACTTACTTCTTTTTCATCATTCGACCAATCCCATGAGTAATTAATTGAATAAATCTCATCATTTTCTTTATCATAAATATCTATCCAAGTATCAGCCTCAAGTAAAGCCTCACTGTTTTTAGCATTATCTAAGCCGAAAGCTATCTCTCTTTTCATGTCGTTGATGACAGCCTTCAAACATTTTTTTTCAAAATCTGGTCTTAATTTCATTGGTCTTCCTTTCTAACAGTTGTTAACAGATATTATTAATAATATTTATAACATTACTGCTAACAACTGTTAACAGTGTCGCTCATCACCTGCCGACATCTCTAGCATCCGGTCCTCGAAACGGTCAAGCATTTTTTCGGGGTGCGTCGGGCGGTGCGACGATTTGTCGCAGGTCAGCATGCTCTTGGGTGCGTCGGGAGAAGGGGGGGGTGTATATAAAAAATAAAAAAATAATAAATATAAAATAAACCCCTTGACACTATTATCATTAAATGCCAAGGGATTAAATATTTATTCCATACTTAGGGTAGGACTACCCCAGCTTACGTTCTTATCTTCGACAACTCTAATATCTTTAACGTCATCATAGTCGCTGTAAATATGTATTGTCTTTTCATAGTTGTCAAAGTCTTCCATGTAGTGCGTGGTTCCTTTACCTTCGCACTCCATACAGCGTGTAGGCTTTTTAGAGGGGTTATTGTCTGTCGTATACCCCTCACCATTACACCACTTACACCAAGTCGTTATGTGATACCATCTATTAGCCATACGTTATGCTCCTTATTAAAGTATAATTTCAAATAATAACCATACTAAACCAATTGTATATATTAGCTCCATAAGTTTACCTCCCTTCTAATGTGTTATCCAATGTATAGGTTTCTTAGCTGTCCAACATAAGGCGCAGTCACCGCATGATTTAACGTGTCCCGTTTGTTCTGGACAAGTAATGCTGTTATCAGTTTTAGTAGCATTAGCGGAATTATTAAAATAAGGACTATCAGAAAACCGGATATTAAAATCTTTATTCCTTATACCCCATAGAGCACCACCAATATCAGATAACACAATATGGTGAGTATATCCGTATATTTTTAAATTATTATATTTATTAAATAAATCATACCATGCTTCAACATACTCAACACTAAAGAAATCACCAAGGACGTGCAGTCTAACAACAAATCCGGTGCGCCTATGCTTATAGGATAACGCCGCGACTTCCTCCTGTATACGTTCTATAAATAAATCAGGATTAGGTAAAGGGTCTATCCTATGAGCAAAGCGCATATTGTTTCCGTAGCATATTTCCCATTGTTCACAGTATGAGGGACATGTACGCCGTTCTGGTAGGGTAACGGTATAAATAGGCATATCACGCCAACGCCCCTTATTTACTTTGCGCCCTAACTTACTGTTACGGCTACGTTTTATTATTTCATAAGGGTATGTTCTAACATCGAAAACTTTATATAAAAACTTAGTATCTGTTAACATATTGATTGCTCCGATCAATAAAGAGGTGAGGTGCTACGTACTCAATAGCACCCCACCAGATTATACTATGTAAATAAAATTACAATACAAACTAAACCTATTGTAATTACATAACATAGCCTTACAATATCATCCTGCGTCATGCGGCAACTAACTCCCTATATTCTGTACTGTTTAGAATATTTTGGACAGAACCTTGACGTTTTAAAGTAGTAAAATGTTGATGGTCATTTTCCGTATTTTTACTAGAAAAGAACGAGCTATTACCACTACCATAGGAAGTAAGAGCACTAGTTAAAGCCCATACATTGTGACCCCTAGTCTTTATTTCCTCATCATATTGATTAAGCATGTTAGACGTTTTACGGTCCATACCTTCAAAGCATTTTTCTATGAAAGCCCTACCCCGTTCAGCGTCTAAATATTTCTGCGATTGTTTGAACATATCGTTTGTAAATTTAAAATAATTTAAAAACATTTGTTCAATAGGGGCTGTAAGGTTACCGACTTGCATATTCTTGGTATGTCGTTTACTAAACGCATCAAAAGAACCCAATATCATACCGTTAAGACAGAAAAAATCTATATTACCGCCGTATACTTTCACCGGAGTTTTACCATCAAACGAATTAAGAATAATAAGCCTTAAAGCATTTGATGTTTTATGTCCGTTGTTTGTCTCATTTTCATAAAGGATATTATTAAATATAAATTCCCTCATTGATATGGCTCCGTTGTAACTAGCCTTATCGTTTACCGTTACATTTTCTAATAACTCCGGTTTGGTGTCCTGAATTGCATCTACAATATAACCTTGTACATGCTTAAATAATGTTTCATTTTCCATAACAGAATATTTCTCAGTATGTGCTCCAAGAAACTCACCATTATCTCTAAATAAACCATATAACGGGGTTCTATATTGGAAGGGCATACCTACTCTATTGATATGGGTATCACCTAC